>LKMJ01000956.1_pt1 | contig 24362 bp, 21 predicted proteins | sample 643391 | NCBI WGS metagenome assembly LKMJ01 (sample SAMN04112250, study PRJNA286221) | soda lake metagenome | biome: soda lake; feature: Kulunda Steppe; material: water; isolation source: sample PL-Br10 brine of Picturesque Lake | place: Russia: Kulunda steppe | collected 2010-07
AGAGGGGTCGGAGTTCGCCGTCATCTTCGGCGCGATGGGTATCACCCAGGAGGAGGCCAACGAGTTCATGGACGACTTCGAGCGCACCGGCGCACTGAAGCGTTCGGTCGTCTTCATGAACCTCGCGGACGACCCCGCAGTCGAGCGGACGGTCACGCCGCGGATGGCGCTGACGACCGCCGAGTATCTCGCCTTCGAGGAGGATTACCACGTGCTGGTGATCCTCACCGACATGACCAACTACTGTGAGGCGCTCCGAGAGATCGGCGCCGCACGCGAGGAGGTTCCGGGTCGGCGTGGATACCCCGGATACATGTACACCGACCTCGCGACGCTGTACGAGCGCGCCGGCCGGATCGAGGGCCGTGACGGCTCCGTCACGCAGATCCCGATCCTCACGATGCCGGGCGACGACGACACCCACCCGATCCCCGACCTGACCGGCTACATCACCGAGGGCCAGATCTACATCGATCGGGACCTCAACAGTCAGGGTATCGAACCGCCAGTCAACGTCCTGCCCAGCCTCTCGCGGCTGATGGACGACGGGATCGGCGAGGGGTTCACCAGGGAGGACCACGCCGACGTGTCCGATCAGGCGTATGCGGCCTACGCGGAAGGTGAGGACCTCCGCGATCTCGTGAACATCGTTGGCCGTGAGGCGCTCTCCGAGCTCGATAACAAGTATCTCGACTTCGCCGACGCCTTCGAGGCGGAGTTCGTCCAGCAGGGGTACGACACGAACCGCGATGTCGACGAGACGCTCGATATCGCCTGGGAACTGCTGAGCCAGCTCCCCAAGGAGGCGCTCAACCGGATCGACGAGGATCTCATCGAGGAGTACTACCTCGAAGAGGAAAGCGAAGAACTCGCCCAGACCGCGGACTGAACTCCCACTTTTTGCACGCTCGCGTCCGATGGACGCTTCGCGGCAAAAACTTGGGGAAAAATAGCGACTCGCTCCCGGTGGTCGCTCGTCGCTACCTCCGCTCACTTCGTTCGCGAAGGAGAACCACCTCGGAGGCGACCTAACGGACGCCCTCGAGGCGGACATTCATAGCGTTTTAATTTCACCCTCATATTCGAAAAAACTCCATATTCTTGAGTATGCACACCGACCGTTTTCTGCGTCGGGTGCGCTCACGTCGTTCGCGCACCACTCCTTGAAAACCGTCGATGAAAAAGGCCGACGGCTCGGCTGTCGCCTCGCCGTCGGTGAAACGCCTCGCTTCGCTCGGCGTATGCTGGCGTCATCTCCGATCGATACGTGAGTCCCCTACATCGATCGATCAGCAAACATCCTGCACCGATCGAGTCGGATAATATTAATTGGTATCTTTGTCCGGGCGAGTATCCGCGAGGGGGCCTCAGCCCCCGAAGCGGTTCACTGCGACGAACGAAGTGAGTCGCGGGACCGAGGCCCGACCGTAGGGAGGGCCGACGTGTCTTTTTCATCGAAGTTTTTGCCGCGAAGCGTCCGACGGACGCTGAGCGTGCAAAAAGTTCGTTGGAAAACATTAACTCGATTCGGATAGAACAGTTCCACAAGAATGAGCAAGGACGTCAAACCGACGCGGAAGAACCTCATGGCTATCGAGGATCGGATCGAGCTCTCCGAGCGCGGCCACGACACCCTCGAGAAGAAACGCGACGGCCTCATCATGGAGTTCATGGACATCCTCGATCAGGCCCAGGACGTCCGTTCGGATCTGGACGAAAACTACGAACTCGCCCAGCGGAACATCAACATGGCGCGGGCGATGGAGGGCGACGTCGCGGTTCGCGGTGCCGCCGCGGCCCTGAAAGAACACCCCGAGATCACCACCCAGTCGAAGAACATCATGGGCGTCGTCGTCCCCCAGATCGAGTCGACCAAGGTGAAAAAGTCCCTCGATCAGCGTGGCTACGGGCTGGTCGGCACCTCCGCCCGGATCGACGAGGCGGCCGACGCCTACGAGGAGCTGCTCGAGACGGTCATCCTCGCCGCCGAGGTCGAAACGGCGATGAAGAAGATGCTCGAGGAGATCGAGAAGACGAAACGCCGGGTCAACGCCCTCGAGTTCAAACTGCTGCCGGAGCTACACGGCGCCCAGGAGTACATCGAGCAGAAACTCGAAGAGCAGGAACGCGAGGAAATCTTCCGGATGAAAAAGATCAAGGCGAAAAAGGAAGAGGAGGAGAAAGCCGAGGCCGAGGCGGCCGCCGAAGCCGAACTCGAAGAGCCGATGGCGGCCGACGACTGACGTTCGCTCACCTCCGTTTTCGCGCTCACTCGAGCACTCTTTTAAGAGCAAACCAGAGAACCGTTCACAGCCAGCCGGATGCGTTTCCCACTGATCGTCGGCTGTTTTCGGCCTGAAAGACCGCATACTCCGCCATCGGAGATACAGGTGCACACCTGATCCCGCCTCGATCGGTGGGGGGTTTTATTATTTTTCGCTGTCGCAGCACTGTATGAACGAGGCGTCATGAGCACCGTTGACGCGATACGTGTCCTCCATGTCGACGACGAGTCGGATTTCGTCGAGATGGCCGCGACGTTCCTCGAACGGGCGGACGAACGGCTCGCCGTCACCACTGCCTCTTCCGCGAGCGAGGGTCTAAAACACCTCGCCGAACACGACGTCGACTGTGTCGTCTCCGATCACGATATGGACGGCCAAAGCGGGATCGAGCTCCTCGAAATCGTCCGCGAAACGGACCCGAATCTCCCGTTTATCCTCTACACGGGCAAGGGATCGGAAGAAGTCGCGTCCGACGCGATCTCCGCCGGTGTTACCGATTATCTCCAGAAAGAGGGCGGAGCCGACCAGTACACAATTTTGGCGAACCGTATAATAAACGCCGTCGAACGGTATCGGATCGAACGGGGGGCCGAACAAACGGAGACCCAACTGGAGACGCTCATCAGCAACCTCCCGGGGATGGTGTATCGATGTCGTAACGAGCCCAACTGGCCGATGGAGATCGTCCGCGGCGAGTGTGAGGAACTCACCGGCTATTCCGCAGCGGAACTCGAGCGCGGCGATGTCGTCTGGGGGGACGAGATCGTTCACCCGGAGGGTCGGTCTCGTACGTGGGAGTCCCTTCAAGATTCGCTCGACGACGGGCAACCCATCGAAGACACGTACCGAATCCGAACGAAGGACGGGACCACGAAATGGGTCTGGGAGCGTGCACGATTGGTTCGCTCTGGACGTACCGAAGAGAGACGGCTGGAAGGGTTCGTTACGGATATCACCGAACGCAAGAGGCACGAGCAAGAACTCCACGAAGAGCGGGAGTTCATCGAACAGAGCCTCGATACGCTGGACGACATCTTCTATTTCATCGACGCCGACGGCGACTTCCAGCGGTGGAACAGCACGCTGCCGGAACTCACGGGTTACAGTGACGAGGAGATCGGATCGATGAACGCTCTGGATTTCTTCGAGGGTGAGCACCGCGAGGCGATCGGACACTCGATCGACGAGATCCTGGAGAACGGCTCGCATTTCACCGAAGCCGAGATCACGACCGCCGACGGGCGACAGATGCCACACGAGTTCAGGGGCGTCCGAATGACCGACGACGAAGGGGAACCGACGGGGATCATCGGTATTGCGCGGGACATCACCGAACGCAAGAAACGCGAGCGCCAGTTGAAAGAAAAGACCGAGGAGCTAGAACAGCTGGCTGGCCAGTTCGAAAAGCAGTACCGGACGCTGTTCGAGGAGGCCCCCGTGATGGCGGTCATCACGCGAGAAGAGGACGGAGAGCCGATCATCGAGGACTGTAACGGCCAGTTTATCGAGCTGATCGGGTACGATGAGGGGACGATACTCGGCAACGACCTCGCGGAGTTCTATACGCCCGAATCAGCGGAGACACTACTACAGGGAGGTGGGTACAGACGCTCGCTCGACGGTACGTTTACCAGGGAAAAGCGCGATCTGTTGACCGCCGACGGAGAGGTCGTCGAAACGCTACTGCGTGCGGTTCCGCGCCGCGATGCTACCGGCGACATCGTCGGGACTGTGGCGATGTACATCGACATCACCGAACGTGAGGCGGTCAAGCGCGCAAACGAGCGCCTCGAAGAGTTCACGAGTGTCGTTTCACACGACCTCCGGAACCCGCTGAACGTCGCCAATGGTCGGCTCAAGCTGGCACAGGAAGAGTGTGACACCGAGCATCTCGACCACGTCGAACAGGCGCACGACCGGATGGGCGCGCTCATCGATGATCTCCTGACGCTGGCCCGGGAAGGTCGGGAGGTGACTGACCCCCAGCCCGTCGACCTCGCCGAGTTGATCGACGGCTGCTGGGCGACCGTCGAGACGGACGGGGCGTCGCTGATCTCCGACATCGACCGAGCGGTTCGGGCCGACAGGAGTCGCCTCAGGCAGGTGTTCGAGAACCTGTTTCGTAACTCCGTCGAACACGGCGGCGCGGACGTGACCGTGACGGTCGGCGAACTGGACGGCGGGTTCTATATCGAGGACGACGGCCCCGGAATTCCTGTCGACGAGCGCGACGACGTCTTCGAGGCCGGGTATTCGAACTCGGTAGAAGGAACTGGTTTCGGGCTGAGCATCGTCGAACAGGTCGTCAACGCCCACGACTGGCAGATCCGCGTCACGGACGGATCCGACGGCGGTGCCCGCTTCGAGATCACGGGTGTCGGATTCGTTGTTACATAGACGCTCCGAGTCTTGCAGGCGAGTTACTTCCTCCTCGAACGGATGCGTTCATGACCGTTGCCCCGATGGTTTCGGTATGGAGTGCCCCAACTGTCGTGCCGGAGCCGTCGTCTTCGAGGTTCCCGAGGAGTACCGCGAGCACGTTCCCGAGGGCGCAGCGCGGGCCGCGCTGTGTCCGGAGTGTCTCACGCTGACGACGGCCGAAAACGAGCCCGGCGCGGCCGACCCGAGGTTCGATCGGATCTCGAGTGCGTTTCCGAGCGAACCGGCCGCCGCCGTCCCGCTCGCGATCGCGATCGGACTGCTGGATTCGCTCGCGCTCAACCGGCGAGCGCTCGAAGAGCTCGTCCCCGCGGCCGAATCCGCGGGCGCCGATCCGCTGTTGTTGCTCGATCGACTCCACGTTCAGGGTGGCGTCGCTCCCGAGTTCGATATCTCGAGGCGGCGCCACCAGCTCGAGCAGATTCTAGAGTGATCCACCGGCCTAGACCCCGGTCGAGTACCGCAGAATACCGGCGATCCCGCCGAAGGCCGTCAGGAGCTGTTCGCCCTTCTCGAAATCCGTCGAGATGAACTTCATTTCGGAGCCGCGCTGTTCGGCCAGTTCCATCAGGTGATCGATGGCGTCCTCGCGTTCGACGACGTCGCCCTCGCCGCCGTTTTCGCAGGTGTGGGTCGGGGTTTCGGCGCGGCGGTCGACGAGTTCGAACTCCTCGCGGGAGCCACAGTCGTAGGTGACGACGTCCTTGCGGAGGTCCTCGCTTATCAGGAGTCGGTCGACGGAACCCATCATGAGGTTCTGTCGGGTCGCGTCGAAGCCGTAGGTGGCCTTCCCGCCGTCGTGGAGCTGTTCGAAGAACTCCTCCATCTCGGATTTGTCCTTCATCACCTCCGTCTCGGCGAGGACGTCCTCGGCGGCGTCGACGAGATCGTAGAGGCCTGATTCGTCGGTGTAGGAGACGTCGAACTTCCCCAGCACCATCCCGTCGAGTTCGTGGTGGAGATACTCTCCGTCGAGGAACTCGTCTTTGGTCGGTGAGGGGCCGCCGACCAACACGCCGTCCATCTCGTGACGTTTCGGGACGAAGAGATCGTCGGCCATGCCGGCGACCTCCTGATAGAAGTTGTCGATCGCCTCGAGCCGCAGGCGGGCGAACCGCTGGGCCGACTGGCCACCCTTTCGCTGTTTGCCGGGGACGAGCGAGGAGGCGGATTTGACGGGTTCGACGCGTTTGCCCTTCAGCCAGCCGACGTTGGCCTCCCGGCGATCGAGGACGATCAACCCGTAGAGCCCCTTGTCGCCGAGCATCTCCTGGAGCGGTTCGGTCAGGAAATGCGAATCGCAGTGATACCGGAACGACTCGATCGGGTCCGGCGGCGATTCGAGCACCTCGGTGACCATCTCGGTCTGGCCGCCGCCCGAATCGACGGCGCCCGAAAAGATCACCATCCCGTTTTCGGGCGGGTGGACGTCGTAATACTTCAGGCGGTCCTTGATGCTTTTGAGGGCGTCCTGGACGGCGGTTCGAGTCTGTTTGGATTTGATGTTCGACGCTTCGCTGTGTTCTTGGGTGACGTGGGCGACGACATCGCTTATCAGTCTGTCCTCCGGCATGTAGATCGAGACGAGCTGGGTGCCCGAGCCCGAGTAGTCGTCGAGCTCCTCGATCACCTTCTGGAACTCGTATTTTTGTTTGTCGGACTGCTCGTCGGCTTCGCTCATTGACAGGGTTTGATTCCGCGGCGGTAAAACTCCGTCCTTTGTTCTTCGGGAGCCGGTTTCCGGTCAGCCGTTGAGACTGATGTACTTCGTTTCGATGATACGCGGGTCCGACTCCAGTTCCTTTCGCGCCGCCTCTGGGACCTCCTGGTCGACGTTGTACACCGTCAACGCCTCGCCGCCGTGAGTCTCGCGGGCGTTGAACATCCCGGCGATGTTGACGTCGTATTTGCCCATCACGGTCCCGATGTGGCCGATCACGCCGGGTTCGTCGGTGTTTCTCGCGACCATCATCTGTCCGCCCGGGATCGCGTCGACCCGGTAGCCGTCGATGCGGACGATGCGGGCGTCGTCGTCGGCGAAAAGCGTCCCGCAGACGCCGATCTTCTCTTCGCCGTCGCCGACGGTGACGGTGACGAGCGACTGGAAGTCGTCGGCCTGTCGGCGCTTGGTCTCGGAGACCTCGATGCCGCGTTCCTCGGCGATCCGGGGCGCGTTGACCGCGTTGACCTGCCACTCGAGCGGCTGGAAGACGCCCTTCAGTGCGGAGGCGGTGACGATCTCGACGTCCTCCTCGGCGATGTCGCCCTCGTAGCTGATCTCGACCGACTCGACGCGGCTGTCGAGCAACTGGACGGCGATCTTGCCGGCCGTTTCCGCCAGTTCGATGTAGGGCTCGACGCGGGGGAACGCCGATTCGTCCATCGAAGGCGCGTTCAGGGCGTTCATCACGGGTTCGCCGGCGAAGGCCGCCACGACCTGTTCGGCCGTCGAGACGGCGACGTTCTCCTGGGCGGCCTCCGTCGAGGCGCCGAGGTGTGGTGTGACGATGACGTCCTCGACGTCGAGAAGCGGACTGTCAGCCGGGAGCGGCTCCTCGCCGAAGACGTCCAGCGCGGCGCCGGCGACGACGCCGTCGGAGACGGCTTCGGCCAGCGCCGGCTCGTCGATGATCCCGCCGCGGGCGCAGTTGATGACGTAGCCGCCCTCCATTTCGGCGAGTTCGGCCTCGCTTATCATGTTCTCCGTTTCGGGCGTCAGCGGGGTGTGGATCGTCAGCACGTCGGCGCGTTCGAGCACCTCGTCCAGCTCAGCCAGCTCCGCACCCAGCTGGTCGGCTCGCTCTTCGGATATATACGGGTCGAACGCGACGAGATCCATTCCGAGCGAATCGAGCTTCTTCGCGACTTCCTGACCGACGCGACCCAGCCCGACGATCCCGAGCGTCTTGCCGTTGAGCTCGGTGCCGAGATACTCCCCTTTGGCCCACTCGCCGGCTTTCAGTCTGGCGTGTGCCTGCGGGACCGACCGGGCGGCAGCAAAGGTCATCGCGACCGTGTGTTCGGAGGCCGCCCTGACGTTGCCCTCCGGGGCGTTGGCGACGATGACGCCCTGGTCGGTCGCCGCGTCGATATCGATGTTGTCGACGCCGATCCCGGCGCGTCCGACGATGACGAGCTCCGGTGCGGCCTCGAGCACCTCTCTCGTCACTTCGGTGCCGGAGCGGACGATGAGCGCGTTGGCGTCGGCGACCGCATCGAGGAGCGCACCGCCCTCCGCTTCGTAGTCCGTGACGACCTCGTGGCCCGCCTCACGGATGACGTCGAGGCCGGCCTCGGAGATGGGATCCGTAACGAGTACCTTCATGCGTTTATTCTCCCGTCGGGCAGGGATAACGCTTTCCTCATCGGGCCGTCTCGGCCGACTGGTTTGCTGCAAAATATGCATGTACCTGTGGATTCGTTCTCCGTGCGATCTCTGGATAGACAGGTTCGTGCGATGGGTAACGGGCCGTCGGCTGTTCGGCGCTTTCCCTCCCGAAACAGATGTTTTTACGGCCGCCGGTGTTGCGGTCTCGTATGCCCCTCGATATCGGACTGACGGTCGCCGGCGCGATCGGAATTCTCCTTTTGACTCTCACGAGTGCGTTCTTTTCGAGTAGCGAGATCGCGATCTTCTCGCTGGCGAAACACCGGGTCGACGCGCTCGCCGCGGACGGATCCGCAGCCGCGGTCGCCCTCGAGAAGCTTCGGTCCGATCCCCATCGACTCCTGGTTACCGTCTTGGTCGGAAACAACGTCGCCAACATCGCGGCGGCAAGCCTCGCCACCGCCATTCTGGTGCAGGTGCTCCCGCCGGGGGAAGCCGTGACCGGCGCGACGATCTTCACGAGCTGTTTCGTGCTCGTCCTCGGCGAGATCGCGCCGAAATCCTACGCTGTCAGCAACGCGGAGCCGTGGGCGTTGCGGATCTCCCGGGTCCTTTCGGTCGTTCAGCGGATCATGTTCCCCGTCGTCTACTTCTTCGAGGTCGCGACCGACGCGGTCAACCGGCTCACCGGCGGGAGTTCGGAGTTCGAGTCCTACCTGACACGCGAGGACATCGAGACGATCGTCGTCTCCGGGGCCGAAACGGGCGCCATCGCGAGCGAGGAGGGGGCGATGATACGGGGCGTCCTCGATCTGAGCGAAACGACCGTCCGGTCGGTGATGGTACCACGGGTCGGGATGGTCACAGCGCCGGAATCGGCGTCGCTTTCGACGGTTATCGACACCTGCGCTGACGAACACGTCACCCGGGTGCCGATCTACGGCGAGAACCGCGACGATATCAGAGGTGTCGTCGACCTGCGCGATGCCGTCCGGGCCCAGCGTGCCGGCGCGACGCTTTCGGAGATACTCGAGCCTCCCCGGTTCGTGCCGGATTCGAAGCCGATCGACGAGCTGTTGGCGGAGATGCAAGCCGAGAGTCTGCGGATGGTGATCGTCGTCGACGAGTTCGGCTCCGTCGACGGGCTCGCGACGCTCGAGGACGTCGTCGAGGAGGTCGTCGGCGAGATACTCGATCACGGGGAGACGGCGCCGGTGCGGATCGTCGACGGGACGACGGCGATCGTCTCCGGGTGGGCCACGATTCCGTACGTCAACGAGGCGCTCGATCTGTCGTTGCCGACCGAGGCCGAGTTCGAGACGATCGCCGGGCTCATACAGGCACAGACGGGATCGCTTCCGACGGAGGGCGACCGGATCGAGTTCGGATCGACGGCGATCACCGTCCTGGACGCGACGAACACGCGCGTCAGGCGGGTCCGGATCGAACGATCCGAACCGGACGATTTGTGATCCCTCGCCGTCCAATGGGTGTATGCTCATCGCGTTCGACTTCGACGGGACCCTTTCGGACTCGGAGATGACCGTCCTGCTCGGCGAGGAGGCCGGCGTCGCCGAGGAGATCGACGAGATAACCGAACGGGCGATGAACGACGAGCTCTCGTACGCCGAGAGTCTCTATGCCCGCGCCGAACTGCTCGACGGACTCCCCGAAGACCGCGTCGCGGCCTCCTTCGACCGGGTTTCGTTGCGGCCCGGTAGCGCCGAGGCCATCGGCGCGCTCTCGGCGGCGGGACACCACGTCGCGATCCTGACCGGCGGCTTCGAGCGGGGCGTCGAGACGGCGCTCGAGTCGGCCGGCGTCTCGGTCGATACGGTCGTCGCGAACCGGCTCCCGATCCGGAACGGGAAACTCACCGGCGGCGCCGAGGGACCGCTCATCGAGGGGACGAAGGACGACGCCCTCGAAGAACTCGCCGATGAGGTCGGCGTCGGGATGGTCGAGACCGTCGCGATCGGCGACGGCGCGAACGACCTTCCGATGCTCGAGGTCGCGGGGCTGGCCGTCGGCTACGAACCGAAGCCGGCCGTCGAACCGCACTGTGACGTCGTCGTCACTTCGATGGCGGAACTGCTGGAGCTCTTCGAGGACCACGGAATCGTCTGATTCGCACCGTTTACCTTTTTATCCGACGGCCGCCTCCATGGAGGCGTTCGACGCGATGACATTAGAGAACGTGACGCTGGTTCAGTCCGAGCCGACCGTCGGGCCAGCGAGCGACGGAACGCTCGATCGGCTCTGTAAAGCGGTCCGGGCCGCCGGAACCGATCTGGTTGTCTTTCCCGAACTCGCGACCACCGGCTACCGGATGTTCCCTCGGGTGGACGAGTGCGCCGAACCGATCCCGGGGCCGACGACGCGACGTCTCGGCGAGGCCGCGGCGGCTGCCGGTTCCCACGTCGTGTTCGGGATGGCCACGGTAGACGACGGCCGAACCCACAACAGCGCCGTCTGGATCGACCGGGACGGTGACGTCCGCGCACGATACGACAAGCGTCAGCTCTGGGGCGACGAACAGGAGGTGTTCACGCCGGGCGAGGAGTTACTTCTCGTCGAGGTTGAGGGACACAGTGTCGGCGTCCAGATCTGCTATGACCTGGACTTCCCCGAACAGAGCGCCGCCTTCGCCGCCGCCGGAATCGACGTGTTGATCAACGTCTCCGCGTGGTCGGTCCCGATGGGTGGCGACTGGGACCGCCTGCTGCCCGCGCGGGCCCTCGAGAACGGCGCGTTCGTCCTGGCGTGTAACCGTGCGGGCCGGGAGGCGGACCTGAACTTCTACGGACACAGTCGGGTGTACAACCCCGACGGCTCCGTCGGCGCCGAACTGAGCGCCGAACCGGGCCGGCTGACGCACCGACTCGAGTACGACCGCCTCGAACGGGAACGGACGCGGAACCCGATGCGGGCGGACAGACGCGGTGACAGTCCGCCGATCGATCGTGTTCGGATCAGTGTATAGCTTTATTTCGGACTGAGGCGTGGAACATAACATGGGACTCCGCGGAATCGTGTTTTGGCCCGTCTATCGCGTCGCCGACTGGATCGACGCCAACCCCGTGAGTGCGGTCGGGGCCTTCCTCGCGCTCGCCGCGATTGCGGCGCTCGCCGTGTCCGCCTTTTTCGGCGTCGAGACCGGCGGCGAGATGGGGACCGCCGACGTGTCGCTCTTTTTCGACACCGCCATCGAGCGCCCGGCCTACTCCGCGATCGCTCTCCTTGGGATTCTCGTCCTGTTGTTTTATAAGGGATAGGTGCCTCTGCGACGGTCCCGTCTTCCCGAGTGTCCGGACGGCTGGCCGTGTTTCCCTCGTCGACGGGACGGGTAGTGAGCGATAGCTCACGGCTTGAGCCGCGAAGAGGTCAACCAGCGGAGACGTCCTCACGAATCGCTCTTGAGACCATCGAGCGTTCCGGGCGCGTGAGCATACACCGCGTACAGCACCGTCGCTGCGATCAGAAAATCGAGGCTGTGTTCGAGGAAGTGATGCGCCCACATCGGGACGAGACCCAAGACGGTTCCGATACCGATGACCGATCTGAAAAAGAGTGCCCCGACGGCGATGCTTACTAGTTTGAATTGGGTGTTCCGCCGCCGCAGATACGTGACGACACTAATCGCGAACAACACGCCGGTTCCGATACCGGCGACGCCGATCACGAAGAGTAACGCGAGAGAGCCCTCGACAGCCCACCCGCCGATCTGGTGGGGTATCATCTGGAATATCACGCTGTCTCAGTTCCGCCATTCGACTGAAAGCGTTAAGAAAGTACGCTATCTGATTCGACTTTCGTACCAGTCGGCTTATGCGGCTCAGTCGGTTCCGATCACGTATGTCGCGTCGAATCGCGGTCGCGATCCTCTGTTGTCTCTTCGCTCTCGTCGGTGCTGCGTCGTTTCTCGTCGATCCGGGAGCGTCGGGTCCGGAGCCAGCGGAGTTCGACAGAACGGTCTCGATGGGACTCACCCTCGAAGAGCGGCAGGCACTGGGGCCGGGGATACTGATCCCACGGGCACAGGTGGCGTACTCACAGTATCCCTACGTCGTCGGCTACCGCGGGATCGGGCTGGCGGCGGCCGCGGTCGAGGACCCGTTCGTCGGACGACAGTTCGGATACGTACAGTCGGCGTACGTCGAGATCGCACCCCCCGACGTGTCGCTTGGCGACCAGGGCTATCCGGTCGGACGCGCAACGGACGAGTGGATTCCACCGTCCGATGCGTGGTTCGTCGTCGGAGCGGCACGACTGCCGTCGGGCCCCACAACGCTGCCGTTCGGCGACCGAGAAGCCGCCGAGACGTTCCGCGCCGAACACGGCGGCGAAATCGTCCGCTGGGAAGCCAGAGAGCGATTCGAGACGCCGGATGCCGACGGATCCACCGCTCGGGACCGGGTCGATAGACAACAGGACGATGCCGACCGGACTGTCACGGCAGCCCGACGGCTGCTCGATCGTCCGGTCGAAACCGTGGTCGGCGAGGACGCGCCGACGCTTTCCGCCGCGCTCGACGACGCGGAAGCAAACACGACAGTGAGGCTCCCGCCCGGGACGTACGACGGCGACATCGTGATTGACCGCCCTGTGACTGTGCGGGGTGAGGACGCGACGATCGTCGGTGACGGAAACGGGACCGTTCTCACGGTCACCGCCGACGATGTCGCCCTGGCCGGCATCTCGTTCGAGGGGGTCGGCGACTCGATCCGCACCGAGGACCCTGACACCGACGCGAACCACGACGAGTGGGACCGCAGCACCGAGGAGGCATACGGCTACGCTGACGCGGCCGTGACTGCCGAAGGCGGCGATCGGCTGCTCGTCACCGATGTCAACATCGAGACGCCCGCGTCGGGGATCATCCTGCGGGACGTAGAACGGGGCGTCATCGACGATGTCCGGGTCGACGGCATCGACACCTGGATCGACGGATTCATGGGCGTCACCGCGATACGCTCCCCGGCAGTCGTCCAGCGCTCGGCGTTCACCGGCGGCCGTGATGCCGTCTACACCCACCGTGCGGACGGCATCACCGTCCGGGAGAACCACTTCGTCGACGGGCGCTTCGGGACGCATCTGATGTACACGTCCGACGCGCTCGTCGCCGACAACTGCGCGACTGGACAGGCGCTTTCGGGCGTCGTCATCATGACCAGTCCCTCGGGCGTCGCGATCGCTAACAACACCATCACCGACACCGAACAGGGCATCTCGACGAGCGGTTCGAACGCCTATATCGGCGAAAACACCGTGGTCGGCACCGAACAGGGCATCCGGACGAGCGCGACGAATTCGCTGTACGCCGACAATACCGTCGTCGCTAACACCGTCGGCTTTCGCGCGTCGGCGGTTTTCCCGACGAGCGTCGTCGTCAACAACGACGTCGCCGACAACGACCGCCACGTCCGGGCAACGAGCGGGCCGCTTCGGGTCTGGAGCCGAGACGATCGGGGTAACTACTGGGAGGGTGCTGCGGGGCTCGAGCGGCCTTACAGTCCGACCGACCCCATCGACGGACGGCTCCACCGGAGCGACCCCGCACGGACGCTCGCTGACGCACCCGTGATCCGCGGACTCAGAACCCTTCGCGGATCGGCTCCCGGAACTAGAAGCGAAAGCGTCGTCGACGCCGCACCCCGCGACACGCCGGCGAACCCGACACGGCTCGAGGCTGCGCGGGCGCTCGCGGACGGCGAAACAACGTCGTCGGAGGTGTGTTCGGTATGAGTGGCGAGACGGTGCTCCGCGTCGGCGGCGTCTCGAAGTCCTTCGGCTCGACCGAGGTGCTCTCGGATATCTCCGTATCGGTTCCAGCGGACGCGGTGGTGGCCGTGATCGGACCGAACGGTTCCGGCAAGACGACGCTTCTCCGGACGATCGTCGGCGATCTCGCACCGACGGAGGGAACCGTTACGTACACGGGCCCGGACGCCGAACGCCCGATCGGCTATCTCCCGCAGGACCCGACGTTCCGCCCCGGGTTCAGCGCCGCCGAGACGCTTGGTTTCTACGCGTCGCTGCTCGATGGTTTCGGGGCGGAGCCGGTGTCACTGCTCGAACGGGTCGGACTCGGGGCGGCGGCCGATCGAAACGTCGAGAACCTTTCGGGCGGGATGCGACAGTTACTCGGGATCGCACAGGCGACGATCGGCGATCCGCCGGTGGTCGTCCTTGACGAACCGGCGAGCGGTCTCGATCCCGACATGAGCGAGCACGTCTTCGGGACGGCAGCCGAGATGTCCGGGTCGTTTCGGACGGTGCTTTTGAGTTCTCACGACATATCACTCGTCGAGGCGACCGCAGACGTAGTCGTTGTGCTACATCGTGGGACAGTCGCAGCCTCGGGGACACAGGCGGAACTCCGCGAACGCTACGGGGTCGACACCCTCCGAGGTGTGTTGAAGACGGTCGTCGACGACGAGGGATCGGTCGCCGTCGTGGGAGAGGACCGATGAGCCGCCTCGGACCGGCCGCCCCGATAGCTTGGCGCGAATTCTCGACTGTCGTCCGCACCCGAAGTTACGCCTTCCTGTCGGTGGGACTCCTCGTCGTGTTCACCGGAGCCGCCGGAATCGGTGACGGGTTCGAGGGCGGATACGTCCCGACAGCCGTCGACCTTCTGTTGCCGCTCGAGTTGCTCGTCCCCGTGACCGCCGTGGCGCTCGGCTATCGTGCCTTTGGCGGCGAAAACGACGACAGTCCGGTGCTTTTGAGTTATCCAGTCTCGAAGCGCTCGCTGGTCGCCGGCGTCTTCGCCGGCCGGTTGGTTGGCCTTGTTGCGATCGTCGGAATCCCCCTCATTATCGTCGGCCTTGCCGTCTCGTACGTCGGCGGTCCCGAATCGCGCGTGTTCGCAACGCATGGTGGCGCCGACTCGGCGATCCTCTTCGTGCGGTTTCTCGCGTTGACGATCTCCTTCGGGGCCGTCGTGTTGGCGATGGCCATAGCGGCCTCGGTGTTCGCCCGGACGAGCCGAGCGGCGCTCGTGGCGGCTTTTGCCGTCCTCGTTGCCGTGGTCGCCGGCGGAGATCTGTCGGCGCTCGCTGGAATCACTACGGGTGTGATCGGCGAGGAGGGCCTCGGAACAGCGCTCGCGGTGAGTCCGAACGCCGCCTACCGGGGGCTAGTGCTCGAAACTGTCGTCGGGGTCGTGGCCGACCGTGACGGTGCGATAAACGTGCCTGTGGCCGTCGCCGGGTTAGCAGGCTGGCTCCTCGTGAGTCTCGGGGTCATCGTCGCTGGTCTCGACCGGCGTTCGTTCCCGGGACTCAGGACCCGCTTGAATGGGGTAATCCGGTGGCTTTCCGACGCGTTCGATAGGTAATGGATCGCTTCACTGGGGATCGTTTTGAGGGATGCTGCCCCTCGTGGCCGACCGACGACTCTCCACGTGTTTTCGAGACATATACCAGATCACACAATACTGTCCCTTCACAACGGAACAGTGTGTCAGACTGATGGCGGATGAACGTGCGTCGAGGATCAAGACCGGAACGGTCGTAGCGATCTCGGTCGTTTATCTCTTCGTTGCCGTCACGGCCGGAGTTTTCATCGTCGACTTCGGTTCCGGGGCTCCCGAACCGGTCGATTTCGACGAGACGGTGGCCGTCGGGTTGACACTCGAAGACGAAATGCGTCTGGAAGATCAAGAGCAGTTCGACGCACGGATCGAACTCCCGCGTGCACAGGTGTTTTACTCGCAGTATCCGTACGTCGTCGGCTACTACGGTGTCGATTCTTTCGTCGCAAACCAGCGGGAGCCGACCCACGAACGGCGCTTCGGGTTCCCGAACGCGGTATACGTCACGGACTACACCGATGCGGAAGTCGAACTTAACGAGGACGGTATTCCGGTGACAGCGTTCGCTCCCCGATGGATCACTGCCGAAGAAGCCGTTTACGTCGTCGATAGCGATGCTCGAACGCCCTCCGGCGAGGCAGTGCTGCCGTTCGGTACGCGGGAATCGGCCGCGGCGTTCGCGGACGAACACGGCGGAACGATAGTCGACTGGGAGACGGTACTCGATCGGCCGGTAGATATCGACGACGCGACGGCCGTCCGCGATCGGGTCGAACGCCACCACGACGATGCCGACGGGACGGTCGACGTTCGCGACGGGTTGGCTGACCGGCCGGTGAGCGTCGTCGTCGGCGAAGACGAGCCAACGATACAGGCCGCCGTCGATACGGCCGCCCCGAACACGACCGTCCGGATTCCGGAGGGAACCTACGAGGAAACGGTACGGATCGAACGACCGGTTACGCTCTACGGAAACGGGACCGACGATGCGACCGGAACGAACATCGCCGGCGACTCGAACGGAACCGTGGTCGTCGTCGAGTCCGATCGGACGGCGATCGTCGGCGTAAACATCTCGGGCGTCGGGGATACGACCCCCGGACCGACGGTGACGGACGATCACAGCCACGGCGGATTCAGTTCCGGGGGCGACCACGATCACGGCGACACCGACGGAGACGACTCGTGGGATGCCGCCGTCGAAGACGACTACGCCGCCGGGGACGCGGCGATCGAGGTCAACACGGCGAGCGACGTGCTCGTCGCGGAAACGGCGATGAACACCTCCGCGGCCGGTGTCATCCTCCGCGATGCTCCCGGCTTCGTGATCCGTGAGACGACGGTGCTCGGAAGCGAAAACTACCGCGGGGGCCACATGGGAGTCGCCGCGATGCGTTCGAGCGGCGTCGTCGAAAACTCGACGTTCGTCGGTGGCCTCGACGGCGTTTACACCCACCGTGCGGACGGGATCACTGTCCGTGACAACGAGATGACTGATAACCGGATGGGGATCCACCTGATGTTCACCTCCGAAGCGTTGCTAGCCGGCAACACGATCGCCGATCAGGAGACGACGGGAATCTACGTGATGACCGGTCCAGAGCGAAACGCCATCGTGCACAACGAGATAACCGGCACGCGAACCGGGATCAGCTTCGGCGGTACTGACACATACCTCGCTGACAACGTCGTCACCGACAACCACGTTGGCATCCGGATCGACGGCGTTGCCTCGATAATCGAACGGAACGTCGTCGCTGACAATTACGGCGGCGTCGAGACGTGGGCGTTACTGCCGACGAACAGAGTCACGCACAACGACTTCGTCGGCAACCGGGATCACGTCCTCGTCAGCAGCGGCCGACTTCGAGTCTGGAGTCACAACGGTGAGGGTAACTACTGGGAGGGGGCGGTCGGGACAACCGACCGGACCGTCATCCAGCGACCCTACACGCCGACTGACCCGGTCGACAAGCGGCTCCATCGGATCGACGGGGCACCGACCCTCGCGCAGGCACCGGCACTCGATGCGCTCGCGGGATTTCAGGGTGCCGTTCCCGGGATGCGTGCCGACGAAGTGATAGACACCGCACCGCTCTGCTCGCCGGTCAACGACGAGTGGTTCGAGGCGAACGGACACACTGATCTCGAGCCGACCTGCCGCGGCGACGACGTCGCCCGAACGAGCAACTCGACGCGAACGAAATGAATCGACGAAGACGGCAACACGGTCCGGACGGGACGACTGATACGACCTGCTGTCGTTGTTTACCCGCTCGGTCGCACGACGGGCGATCGATAGAGAACGGACCGACGGCAGTCAAAAACGTACGATTCGGACACTGATATGAGCGACACACAACCGACGAAACCGATACTGACGGTCGATGGAATCGAACACACATACGGTCGCGTCACCGTACTCGAGGACGTTTCTTTCGACGCCGACCGTGGTGACGTGACCGCGATCATCGGCCCCAACGGTGCGGGCAAGACGACGCTTATCCGCCTGATCGTCGGACTGCAGGAACCGACGGACGGCGCGGTTCGCCACCGTAGCTCCGGCGCGATTCGACCCATCGGCTACCTCCAGCAACGCCCCGCTTTCCGACCGGGACAGAGCGTCCGAGAGGCACTCGGGTTCTACGCGTCGCTCGTCGGTGAGACGGACGCCGATGCCCTCGACCGACTCGAACGGGTCGGACTCGAGGGAGCGGCCGATCGGGACGTGGAGGCACTTTCCGGTGGAATGACACGGCTCGTCGGCATCGCACAGGCGACGATCGGCGACCCGCCGCTAGTCGTCCTCGATGAACCGGCGAGCGGTCTGGACCCGAGGATGAGCGTCCGTATTTTCGAGGTCGCCGAGGAACTCGCCGAAGCGGGAACGGCTGTTCTGTTGAGCTCTCACGATCTCTCTCTCGTCGAGCGCTCGGCCGACCGGGTCGCTCTACTCGACGACGGGTCGATCGCCTGGTTGAATTCGCCGGCCGACATCCGTAGCGAGACCGGTGCCGATTCGCTGCTATCGGCGTTCGAATCGACTGTCACGGGTGAGGCCGACAGCGTAAAGGTACAGGGTGAGACGGCGTGAGTACACCGACTGAACTCCCCGAAACAACGAAAAGCACACCCGAACCGACGGAAGGGCGAATCCGGACAGCGGAGACGCTTTCGGCACTCGTCCGGCGGGAGCTTTCGACTGCGGTGATACGGAAGACGAATCTCGGGCTGTGGATCGGGTTCGTCGCCGTTCTCCTCGCTATCGCGTGGTTCGGTGGCGGAATGCAGGTCGGCTACGTCTCGACGATCATCGACCTGCTGACGCCGCTCGAGATGCTCATTCCGGTTCTCGCGCTCGTGTTCGGCTACCGGGCGGTTCTCTCCGACAAGCGTCGTGGCGTCCTCGACGTGCTGCGGACGTACCCGATCCGGCCGTGGCAGGTGGTACTCGGCGTCTACGCTGGTCGGGCAATCGGACTCGTCGTGATCGTCACGACCGCTCTCGGGGCGCTCGTTTATCCGGTCTGGTTCACCGAGGCTCACCGCCCCGTCTTTTACGCTACGCATACGGGATCAGACTCGATCGGGCTCTTTCTCCGGTTCATTGTCCTGACCGTCTGCTTTGCGCTCGTCGTCCTCGCTGTCGCTGTCGCGATTTCGGCGCTCGTCGGAACAGCCCGAACGGCGGTCACAGTCGCCGGGGTAGCGACGTTCGGGTTACTCTTTATTATCGATATCGCGCTCGTGTTCGCGCTCTCTCGGGGGATCATCGCCGAGTCTTCGCTCGCATCGTCGATCGCGATCAGCCCCCTCAGTGCGTACCGGGGGCTCGTACTGGAAACGACCGTCGCCGTCACTTCGGGCACCGGTCCGCGAGCGGCTTCGCCGCTTGCCAGCGCTGTTGGGTTGTTCGTCTGGTGGGTCGCTTCCCTCACCATCGCGACGGTCGCCGTCGGGCGCTAACCGACGACCCACCATGCGACGGGGTCCGGAGTCCCCGACTATTTTCGGGTCGGTCGGCATCGGCGCGTCCGATACGAGACGTATCGACTGCTGGCGAGTGCACACAATAACAGAACTCGGTTGATATCTTTCGAACTTCCCGTAGCGAAACCAACACCGACTCGCCCTACATCTCGAGTCCGGAGAGAACCTCCCGAGTCATTTCGTCGTGTGCGAGTTTCTCTCCACCGTGTTCGTCAGCGAACGCCGAGGCGTCGTCGGCATCGCTGAAACCTATCAGCGAACCTCCCATCGCGCCTTCGATGTCGCTGCCGGCGACGAACCTCAGGTCGTGAAGATCGGCGAACGCCGATGCCTCGAGGTGGGCGCTTATCACCGTCGTCCCCCCGTCGTCTCTGAGCTCGTAGTCGACAGCGGAGTAATCGGTCCCGTACGAAATCGTCGGCTCGTAACCGCGTTCCTCGTGTTCCAAAATATAACCGTATGTACAGGTAGTGCTGCAGAACCACGCCTCGCCGTCCTCGCGGTTTTCGGGGAGTGACATAGGGGCCTCGTCCCCGTAGAACGCCTGTCCGACCGGTCCGGGATGCATTTCGATCCGCATATTGCAGTTATCACACTCGTGTCCGTCGTCGAGAGCGACCGGATCGGGGCCGTCACGGCTTCCGCTGAGACAGCCCGCCAACGCGCCGATGCCGCCGACAGCGACAGCCGTCAGTGCCGTCCGTCGCGTCCATTTATCGCCGTTGGCTTCAGTTTGGTTCATACCCGAACCTGGGGCCAGCAGCGTATATTCGATCTGGTACGATAATAAAAACCCGCTGCCGGCGCCGAACGCCACCGCCATACAGTGATCGATCCGGCTCGACAGGTCGCGCGGTGACGGACCGTGCCGACGAACGAACCGTTACTGTTCGAAAAGCGAGTCGACGAGGCGCGAAAACCGATCCACGAGCCGATCCGGAACGGTCGGGTCGATCTCGACGAGGAGTTCCTTGAGTAATTCCGGGTCCGTAAGCCGGACGGAGACCGTCCGACCCTCCCGGATCTTCTTCGCGAGGCCGTACTCGATGAGGTTCGAGAGGTGCCATTCAACGGTACTGCGGGCGATACCCGCCGCCTCGGCGAGTTCGTCCGGCCGGTCCGTCTCGTGATCGAGCAACAACACGACCAGTTCCCGTGTCGTCTCACGGCGCAGCAGGGCGATCGCCGCCTGCTCGCTTTCCGAGTATCCCGCCGGATAGAAATGCGTCCGGCCGGATACGTCGAGGCTCTCGAGACTACTGTCCTTCAGTAACCGACGGACGTGATACTGTGTCTGACCGGTCGTGATGTCGAGATTGCGGCTAATGGCGTTGAAATGGACACCCGGCTTCGACTCGATGTGGGACCGGACTCGCTGTCTCGTCTCTGTCATGGATGGCGGTCGCCGTCCATCCGTTGTAACCGATCAATTATAAGCCGACAGCCATGTCTCACGATATGAGACCGGTGATGGCGAATGCTTTTCACTCCGAGACCGGCGCCGCTACCCGTCCGTGGTCGTGGACACGTGTGATGTTCGTGTCGACCCGCCAGCTCCGTCGCCCGACTCCGGCACACGCTGTTTGATCACCGACATGCCAGGGACAGAGACACGCGATAACCGACCGACGTCTCACTCGAGGCGAGAGCCCCGCTCAGTAAACGACGAGTGCGAGGTACAGCTGTCCGATCCCCGCGAGGAGCATAACGCCGCCCGCGATCCGTTTGATCGCTTCGGAGTGCGCTGCGACCCGACTCGCGTTCGAAATCAGCCCGATTCCAGTCGTGACCGTCACCGAAACTATGAGCGCTGCGGTAGTTCCGGCGTAGGCCGCAAGCACGAGCACGGCGGCCTCCGGTGGCAGCGACGCGAGCCGAGCCATGACCCCGAGGAAGATCGGGGCAACGCAACCAGCGCTCGCAAGAGCGTATCCGGCACCGAAGAGGCCGAACCCCAGAACGCTTGAACGCCGTTTCGGGAGCGGCACGGAAAGCGACGGCGCGTAGCCGGTCACGACGAGCAGTCCGAACAGTGTCAACACGCCACCGACGAGGGACTCGAACGGTGTGGTGTTCGATAGCGCCGACTGACCGACCAGAAGCGTCGCCCCCGTCAACGACGCTAACGTCGTGAAGACACCGATCCCAGCGGTTATGCCTCGTATTCCAGCTCCCCCGAGAGACGCCTGGCCTGCATCGGTCTGATTCAAATAAAACCCGACGTATCCCGGCAACAACGGGTACGCACACGGTGAAACGAACGTCGCCACACCCGCAGCGATGGCGAAGGTGAGGCTCGTGGCCAGGGTTACGTCGCTCACGTCTACGGAATCCTGTTTCGATTCATTCGTTTCCTCCGAGCGCCTGCTGTATCCCCCCGACGAGTTCGTCGACCGTCTTTTCACCCGAGGCGGACCACTGGGTCTCGCCGGCCGCGTTGATCGAGACGGCGTGGGGGTATCCCGACGGACTGTATCGGGCGGTCAGCTCCGTTCGCGGATCGCGCCCTATCCACCAGTTCCCGCCGTGTGTTTCCCACCACTCTACGATCTCGACATCCGTCAATCCCTCAGAAGTCACCGAGACGAACAGAACGTCGTTATCGATCCGTTCGTTCGCCTCCGCGAGGGCGGGCATCTGTGACTCACACGGTGGACACCACGTCGCGAAAAAGTCGATGAATGTCGGTCGACCCGGCGCGGGAAGTTTCATCTCGCCCGATTCGCTCCCGGGGGCGTCGAGCGTTTCGATCGGGACCGGATCCTTCCCGCCGTCGATCCCGTCGTTACCGATCGACGGTGGGCCACGGAGCGCGACCACGGCACCCGTCCCAAGGACACTGACGCTTCCGATTCCGGCGAGAAACTCCCGTCTGCGCATGCTACCTCCCGACCACGGTTTCGAAGTCCTCAATGACGCGATCGATCTCGACGGTTGCCCCGTTGGGGTATGCCCGCTCGACAACGCCGTTACGGTTCGCGAGAAGGATCAGGTTGTAGTGTGGGAACCCGTACCCGATGTCCTCGAACTCACCGGTTTCGACCTTTTCGATTCTCAGTCCGTACTCCGCCTCTATGAACGTCGCTCCCTCCTCGTAGCGTTTCGGTCGCATGAAGTGCCAGTTTTCGGCCCCGGCGTCGATTCCCTGCTCGGCCGCGTACGCCCGGAGCACCCCCTCCGTGTCGCGCTCCGGATCGAACGTAGTCGCGAGAAACGCCACATCGTCAGCGTATCGGTTCTGGTCTGCGACTTCCTGTGCCCGTCGCAACCGTAGCGTGAGTGCCGGACACATCCCGTCTGGACAGTTCGTGTAGAAGAACGTCAACAGCAACGCGCGTTCGCCCTCGAAAGACGTCGTCGAGATTTTTTCATTGAGCAGCGGGTCCGGGAAGCTCATCTGCGGGAGCACGTCGCCGTGGCTCGGATGTGCTGCTGCACTCAGATCCTGTTCGGGGGCATTCAGGACGGTCCGACTGTCGCCGAGACCGGGTAGCGACTCCAGGCATCCCGCAGTACCGGTTACCCCTGCCGTCACGGTTGCCTGTAGGAAACGACGTCGATCCATATCAGCGTGTAGTATACAACGTAATCAAAGGTTGTTGGTACGTCCATCGAATCAACGGAACGAACTCCACTTTTCGATGAATCGACCGAACCATGCCGTCCGCAGTCGTGTATTAACTTCGAAAAAGCCTGTTCTGGGCTTCGATGATTACGGGGTTGTGCGAGGAGGAATCCTCGCACTTCGGTGCGGGGAGGCAGTTAAATCGCGAACGACTCATCCGACTCGCTCACGGTTCATGCCGCCCGCTCGTTGATGGAGGGCGTTTTTCGCCCAAGTTCTGGTAAATCCGTTCGGTTCACGCCCGATTCAGTTATAAACCCTCTCAGTTCGTGGCCGTCTCGATTGCCTGATCGAGGTCCTCGATGATCCGGTGGGTATCCTCTAGCCCGACCGACAGCCGGATCAGATCGTCCGTAACGCCGCTCGCTTCCTTCTCCTCGTCCGTGAGCTGCTGGTGGGTCGTCGAGGCGGGATGGATGATGAGCGTCTTCGCGTCGCCGACGTTCGCGAGCAGGCTCGCCAACTCGACCGAGTTGACCGTCTCGCGTGCGGCCTCGTACCCGTCTTCCAGTCCGAAGGAGATCATTCCGCCGTAACCGCCGTCGAGGTACTCGCTGGCCTCCTCGTGCGTTTCGTGGTCCTCCAGACCGGGGTAGGTGATCCAAGAGACCTCCGGGTGGTCGTCGAGGTACTCGGCGACGGCCATCGCGTTCTCGCAGTGTCGCTCCATCCGCATCGGGAGCGACTCCAGTCCCTGTATCGTCACCCACGCATCGAAGGGTGCCTGCTGGTTGCCGAGGTCTCGGAGTCCGCGCGTCCGGGCGGCGTAGGCGAAGGCGGCGTCGCCGAACGTCTCGGCGAAGTTGACGCCGTGGTATGCGGGGTTCGGCTTTGCGACCTCCGGGAACCGATCGGCGTGTTCTGCCCACGGGAAGGAGCCGCCGTCGATGAGGATCCCGCCGATCGTCGTGCCGGAGCCGTGGATCCACTTCGTCGTCGAGTTCCAGACCAGGTCCGCGCCGTGTTCGATCGGCTGGCACAGCGCCGGCGTCGCGAAGGTGTTGTCGACGAAAAGCGGCACGCCGTTGTCGTGGGCGATATCGGCCAGTCGCTCGAGATCCGGCGTCACGAGCGCCGGGTTGCCGATCGTCTCACAGTGGACGTACGCCGTATTCTCGTCGATCGCCTCCTCGTAGGCCTCGTAATCGAGCGTGTCGACGAACCGCGTCTCGACCCCGCGGCGCTCGACGGTGTGGGTCAGGTACGTGTACGTACCGCCGTACAGCGAGGAGGCGGACACGATGTTGTCGCCCGCGCTCGCGAGGATGAACGTCGCGAGATCGAACGACGCCATCCCCGAGGAGGTCGCGAGCCCGGCGATCCCGCCCTCCAGCGCCGCCATCCGCTCTTCGAGGACGGCGTTGGTCGGGTTCATGA
>LKMJ01000957.1_pt1 | contig 24350 bp, 25 predicted proteins | sample 643391 | NCBI WGS metagenome assembly LKMJ01 (sample SAMN04112250, study PRJNA286221) | soda lake metagenome | biome: soda lake; feature: Kulunda Steppe; material: water; isolation source: sample PL-Br10 brine of Picturesque Lake | place: Russia: Kulunda steppe | collected 2010-07
CCGACAAACAGCACCTCAAGATGATCGAGGCCGACACGAAGATCCTCGTCGGCAAATCGCTCACCAACGGGCTCGGCGCCGGCGGCGACCCTTCGATGGGCGAGCGCGCCACCGAGATGGCCCAGGGCACGATCAAGGAGGTTCTCGGAGAGGCCGACCTCGTCTTCGTTACCGCGGGCATGGGCGGCGGTACCGGTACCGGCGCCGCACCCGTCGTCTCGAAGATCGCCAAAGAGCAGGGCGCGATCGTCGTCGGCATGGTGTCGACGCCGTTCAACGTCGAGCGTGCTCGGACGGTCAAAGCCGAGGAGGGGCTCGAAAAGCTCCGCAACGAGGCCGACTCGATCATCGTCCTCGACAACAACCGACTGCTGGATTACGTCCCGAACCTGCCGATCGGCAAGGCCTTCTCGGTGATGGACCAGATCATCGCCGAGACGGTCAAGGGGATCTCCGAGACGATTACCCAGCCGTCGCTCATCAACCTCGATTACGCCGACATGACGTCGATCATGAACCAAGGCGGCGTCGCGGTGATGTTGGTCGGCGAGACGCAGGACAAAAACAAGACGAAGGAGGTCGTCAACGACGCCATGAACCACCCGCTTCTCGACGTCGATTACCGGGGTGCCTCCGGCGGATTGGTGCATATTACCGGTGGTCCGGACCTCACCCTCAAGGAGGCCGAAGGGATCGCCCAGAACATCACGGAACGGCTCGAGGCCTCCGCGAACGTCATCTGGGGCGCCCGGATTCAGGACGAATACAAGGGCAAGGTCCGCGTGATGGCGATCATGACCGGCGTCCAGTCCGCCCAGATCCTCGGCCCGACCACTCAAAAGCAGGCTGACGCCTCTCGGCAGGCCATCGAGGGCGTCGACGACGAGTTCTCCTCGTCGGCGGAGAGTTCCGGGCAGGGGTTCGGCGTCGGCGAGACCGACGGCGGCCGCTCGGAGGTCGAGCAGAACAACGGTATTGATGTTATCAGATAGGTCTGATAGCTGTCATTACTAACCCAGCTTTCGTACGGATACTTTTTGAGAACCTAACGATACGACTGTACTGATAGGTCTCACGTAAAACGCCGTGTATGACGGAGGGCTGACGCGTCAGTCGTCGCCCGGAAGCTCGCCGCCGACGGCGTCGACCAGCTCGCATTTCCGGCAGACGTCGTTGTTCGTCGGCGCGCCGCATCGGTCGCACTCGCCCCCCGGTCCGCTGTCGCGATGCGCTTCGGCGGCCAGCGCTGCGAGCTCCTCGTATCCGGACATGATCGAGTGTCTCGTTCCCGGATGGTCCGACTCCAGATCGTGGAGGTGCTCCTGTATCTCGCCGCGGTAGGCCTCGCTCGCGTGCGGACACTCGGCCATGTGGGTCGGGAGTTCTCTGAGGTGTGCGTAGAGTGCGACCTCCTTTTCGGGGATATCTCGAAGCGGCTTTGCGCGCGGGATGAACGGGTCGTCGTCGATCTCCCGGTCCTCGAAGCTCCCCAGCGACGCGTCGAAGTGTTTGGCGATCTGTCGGACGTCCCCAGACAGCAGGTTCATCATCGCGGTCTGTGCCTCGTCGTCGAGGTTGTGCCCCGTCAGCAGTTTGTCGGCCCCGTACTCGTCGGCGTACGCCGAGAGCGCGTCCCTGCGGAACACCCCACAGTACGCACAGGGGGCCATCCCGAGGGGGTCGTCCTCGGCGACCGAATCCATTTCGAGTCCGTACTCGTCGGCGTAGCTGACGACCTCGTGTTCGACCCCGAGTTCGTCGGTGAGTTCGAGACACGCCTCGAGGGAGGCGTCGCGATACCCCTCGATCCCCTCGTGGATCGTCAGCGCGACGAGTTCGATCCGGGGGTCCTCCTCGAACGTCTCATGGAGGATCTGCGTGAGAACGACGCTGTCCTTGCCGCCCGAGAGGCCGATGAGCCACGTCTCGGAATCGTTCGCCGTCGGCCCGTCGGACAACAGCGCGTCGTTGCGGATCCGCCGTCTGACGCGGCTTTCGACGGAGCGACGGAAGTGCTCATCACACAGATGGAGCCCCGAGTACGCGGCGTGCATGACGGCCGTCTCGCCACACTTGTCGCACTGCATTACCGGCAGTAGCCGGTTGTCGGGGATACGGGTTTCGGCTCGACGCGCTCCCGTCCGGATCCCGTTCCCTTTTCGGTGACCGCCCCCTACCGGAACCGATGAGCTACAGCCGCACGGAGGCCGTCGACCGGCTTCGATCGATCGTCGAGACGGTCGAAACCGAGCCCATGCCGGTGCCCGTCCGGGAGGTGTGGGCCTTCGGGGACGTGGTGCTCGGAACCGATCCCGTCGATCGGCTCTGTGTCTATCTCACGAAGGACCTCCTCTTCAAGGACGCCCCCGAGCGCGAAGCCGAGTTCGAGGCCGAACTCGGCGTTTCCGGCGTCGGAAAGACGGTTTCGGCGGCCTGGGCCGAGCGGTTCCCGGAGCACGTCCGCGCCAACCCGAACGGCCACGTCGCCCCCGAGCGCTGTCTGGCGGCACATCTGTTCGACGACGCCGACACGGTCCACCTTGAGGTGTGCAACACCGGGTTCGAGAACAACGTCACCCAGCGACTGAAGGGGGCTCGGGCGCGGGGGGATTACACACAGTTGCTCGATCCTCGCGCCGCCTGCCTGTGGATCGACACCGACGACGGCGGCCAGCGGAGCGAGGAGGCGTTCCGGAAACTCGACGCCGGCGAGTTCGTCTTTCCGACGCTTTCGGCGGCGCTGGAGATGCTCGGAATGGAGCCGAAAGAGGCCGAAACGGCGGCCGAAACGCTGTCCGAACACCGCGCCGAACGCGAGGCGCTCTCCGTTCGGGGCGACGTGGTCTGATCCTCGAGGGCGTTCGGCCGCCGACCCGAACCCTTATCTCCGAACGCCTGCCAACCGAAACTAAATGGTCGAGGCGTTCGCGGTCGCCTCCGGAAAGGGCGGGACCGGCAAGACGACGAGTACGGTCGCACTCGGGATGGCGCTGGCCGATCGCTACGACGTGACGATCGTCGACGCGGACACCGGGATGGCGAATCTGCTGTTTCACGCCGGCCTCGCCGACGTCGGGACGACGCTTCACGACGTTCTCCTCGAGGGCGGGGTCCCCGTCGAGGAGGCTACCTACGACCGGTTCGGGATGTCCGTCGTCCCGTGTGGGACCTCGCTGGCCGCCTTCGAGGCCGCCGAACCGGACCGACTTCGGGACGTCGTCGCCGAGCTGGCCGCCGACACGGATCTCCTCCTTCTCGACTCGCCGGCGACGCTCGGCTCGAAAAGCGCCGTCCTCCCGATCGTGCTGGCCGACCGGGTGATCGTCGTGCTCAACCCGACGATTCCGGCCGTCTCCGACGGGCTGAAAGTACAGGAGTACGCGCTCTCGTATGGCTCCGACATCGCGGGGACGGTCTTCAACCGGGCCCGCGGCGATATCGAGGAGATCACGACGAAGGCCGATCGGTACTTCGAGGGCCCGACGCTCGCGACGGTGCCCGAAAGCGACGCCGTCCAGGCGGCCCGATCGGAGGGAATTCCGCTGCTCGCTCACGCCCCGGACAGCCCGGCCGCGGCGGCGTTCCGGACGGCGGCCGATCGACTCTCGCCGAACGAGGGCGATTCCGAGGCCGTCGCCGAGCGGTTCCGCACCGCCGTCATCCCGGACCCGCCATGATTCCCGACGGCGAACTGCTCCGGTCGCGGGTCGTTACGGCGCTCGCCCCGGCGCTTTCCGACGTTCTGGACCGACGACTCGACGGCTACGCGCTCGTCTCCTCGCGGAACTCGCTGCTCGACGACGGCGACGAAACCGGCGTCATCACCTTCGAGGACGGCGTTCCGGTTTTGGCCTACCACTCCGGGACGGATCGGGGCGGCCCGCCGGCGCTCGAAGACATCGGCTCGCCGCCGTATCGCTTCGAGCTGTACGCCCTCGATGACGACGCTCTCGAGTTACCGCATCGGACCGAAGAGCTACGCGTCGATCCCGGCGCGGTCGCAACGCGGCTGGCTGACGATTCTGATCTGGCAGGCCGGACGCGCGAGGTCGCCGGAACCGTCCACGACGAGCGAAGCGAGGATTCGGTCGAGGCGTTCCTCGAGAACGAGGCGGCGATCGAAGAGATCAGACGCTCCGCCCGCGAGGAGGCGCTCGATCGGGCCGAGGAGTGGGACTTCGCCGACGCCGTCGGGGAGTGATCACTTCTCGAGACCGACACGGGTCATCTCGCCCCACGAGGTATCGCCCCGGAGGAACTGGACGAACCCTTTCCAGGAGATGAACGCCTTCCACTGTCGGTAGAGCACGTTCTCGACGACGCCGTAAAACAGGATCTTCGCGACGTCTTTCGGATTCGTGTATCGGCGGAACCCGTACACCTCGTTGAACGCGCTCAGCCAGGACATGAGCGTCCCGAGGCCGACGGCGACGGCGATAAAGAGCGTGAAGAACGGGACGTTAAGCAATCCGAAAACGAACATGATCGGAACGAGCAGGTAGCCGATCCCCTCGATCAGCGGTCCGACCGCCTCGACGAAGAAGAAAAACGGGAGCGCGATGAGGCCGATCGCGCCGTACTTCGGCCTGCCGATCATCCCGCGGTGTAGTTCGAGCGACTCGAGCAGCCCCCGATACCACCGGCTCCGCTGGCGGCCGAGCACCTGACGCGACTCCGGGACTTCGGTCCAGACGACGGCGTCCGGCACGAACTCCATCCGGTAGGATTCACCGATCTCGTTGAAATGGCGGTGCAGGCGGACGACGAGCTCCATGTCTTCGGTGATCGTGTCGGTCGAATAGCCGCCGACCTCACGCACCGCGTTCGTCCGGAAGACACCGAACGCTCCCGAGATTATGAGGAGGCTCTTTATTCCACTCAGGCCGATACGCCCGGACAGAAACGCCCGGATGTACTCCATCGTCTGGAGGTTGACGAGCGCCGACCCCGAGAGGCGAACGCGCTCGACGACGCCGTCGCGGATGGTACAGCCGTTTGCGACTCTGACGGTGCCGCCCGTCGCGACCATCCGCTCGGGGTCACGGAGAAACGGGCGGACGATCTCGATGAGTCCGCTCCGTTCGAGGACCGTATCGGCATCGATCGCACAGAAAAGCGGCTGATCGGTGAAGAACACCCCGGCGTTGAGAGCGTCGGCTTTCCCGCCGTTCTCCTTGTCGATGACGACCAGATCGGCGTCGGAGGCGCGGTAGACGCCACGGATCGGTTCACACGGGACTTCGAGCGGGAACTCAGCCTCGACGCGCTCGAGATCGAACGCCTCCTCGAGCCGCTCGAGCGTGTCGTCCGTCGAGCCGTCGTTGATCGCGACCACCTCGAAGTCCGGGTACTCGACGCTCAAAAGCGACCGGACGCTCGAGGCGATGACCGGGCCTTCGTTGTACGCCGGGACCACGACCGCGATCCCCGGCACGAACGGACTCTCGTGGATGTCGTAGACCGGTTCGACGCTCCGTTCGCGGCGATTTCGCCGGACACCCACGACCGCGACGGCGTGGATCAAGAGATAGCTGCCGTTGATGAGCGCGAAGTACACGAGGAAGAACCAGGTCGTCGCCGTGACGATCAGGTCTAGGACCATGCCGCAGAGACCCCCCAGACATGTCGTCGCCGGCCGACGGCTTCGTCGGCCCGCACCCACTCGACGAACGGTTCGAACCGATCGGGCGCCGCCGAGGGGTCGATCCGCGGATGGGACACGAACGCTCTGACGAGCGCGAGCATGTCGGTTTCGTCCTCGGTATCGAGTGCCAGCCGAAGCAGCGCCGCGGAGCGGTCGTTGCCCCACGAGGCCAAAAGGAGGTAGGTGTCCTGACGAACGCCCCCTTCCACGTCGTCGAGCAACGCGGCGATATCGACGTCCCGTTCGAGCTGTTCGCGCCAGCCGTGACGCTCGAGTACCCCGACCGCGGCCGCACGAACGCGCGGCGAGTCGTGCGCCGCGAGCGCCGGGAGCCACTCGAGCCGTCCGCCCGGGTCCGAGATGTTACAGTGTCGGAGCACGAGCAGTATCTGGACGAGCAGCCGTTCGTTCCACGATTCGAACCCATCCGCGAGGCTTTCGAGTAGCGGCGTTTCGGTCCCGTTGTTCAGCTGATAGAGCGTATCGAAGCCGAACGCGGTCAGCGGTTGCTCGCCGTCGGCGACGAGGAGATCGGTCCCGAGTTCGGCTGCTTCGGGATGGCCGGCCCGATGGAGGACCCGCGCCGCGCCGGCGCGATGCTGTGGTTCCTTCCGACAGTATCTCTCGAGTCGGTCCGGTTCGACCGGTTCCTCCAGGAGTGCGAGCCACGTGAGCGCGCCGAACCGCTTTCGATCCGAGCTGAGATTTCGTCGGGATCGATCCGGGATCCCCAGCGCCTGCCCGAGTTCGCAGAGTCGATCGTGTTCGGTTCCACGGAGCTGTCGGAGGTACTCGTCGAGAAGCGTCCGCAACTGACGCCGCTCGACTCGCGAGAGCGTCCCGACCCACGTGTTCCACTCCGGGTCGGCCGCAAAGAGCCGTTCGAACAGCTCGGACTGGACCCGTTTTCGAGCCGACTTCCGGCGTCGGCCCCCGTAATGAAACCACACGGCGGTTCCCATCGTGGCGATCCCGACGGCGATCGTGACGATTCCGATCGCGGCAGCCGCAAGGAACAGCGTCGACCCGGTGAGCGCCATCACAGTCGACTGTTCGCCCGCGCGACGAGGACGTTCGGGCTGAACGGTTTCGTCATGTAATCGGTCGCCCCGCGCTCGAACCCTTCGACGACGTGTTCCTCGCGGCCGCGCGAGGTCAGCATGATGACCGGGACCGACGCCAGCCTCTCGCTCCCGCGGATCCGTTCGAGGACCTGCAACCCCGTTAGCCCGGGCATCATCACGTCCAGAACGACGAGATCGGGCGGCTCGTTCGCTTCGAGATACGCCCAGCAGTCACGGCCGTTCTCGAAGGCGGTCACCGTCCGATCAGGCCCGCTCAGTTTGAATTCGACGATGTCCCGGATCGTCTCGTCGTCGTCGGCGATTACGATGTGTCGTGTCATGCCCCCGGTCCGTTGTCGTTTCCTTTCGCGTCCACTCGCAGCATTAACCTTGTGCCTCCGTCGGGTCCGCGTTCCCGGTCCGGAACTCGAACCGAGCGCCGCCGTCGGTCTCGGGGATCGAAATCTCCCAGCCGTGAGCCTCGGCGACGTCTGTCACGCTGTCAAGCCCGATCCCGGTCCCGCTCGCCGAGGCGGTCCGGCCGATCGTGAGGACGTCCTCTCTCGCCCCGTCCGGGAGCCCCGGTCCGTCGTCCTCGACGTAGAACCCCAAGCCCGATTCGAGGGCGCCGACCTCGACGGCGACGTCGCGTCCGGCGTGCTCGATCGAGTTCCGGAACAGGTTGCCGAACAGCTGCAGCAGCCGCGTTTCGTCCGCGTACACCGAGCCGAGGCCGTCCCCGATCGTGAGCGTCGCGTCCTCGGCATCGACGTACGACCACGCCTCCTCGATGAGCCCCGGAAGCGAGAGTTCCCGAGGGTCAGCCGCTCGGCGAGTCTCTCGTGCGATGTCGAGGAGTTCCTCGATGAGCTCCCCCATCCGACCGAGCGACGTCTCGATCCGATCGAAATGAGCCTCGTCGTTCGTCTCACGGGCGATCTCGAGGAAGCCGACCGCGCCGGCGAGGGGGTTCCGCAGGTCGTGTGCGACGACGTGTGCGAACTCCTCGAGACGCTCGTTCTGTCGCTGGAGCACCTCACCTCGTTCCTCGAGCGCTTCCCGTTGATCGATATCGACGAGCGCGTTCCTGACGAGCGTCCGGAGCAGTTCGAGGCTCTCGATGTCGACGTTCTGGAAACGACGGGACTCCGTCGAGGCGCTCACGATCACGCCCTGTCTCCCCAGCGGAACGTGGATCTCGGATCTGATCGACGTTTCGGGGTTGTGGACGCCGTCCCTTCTCTGTATGTCCTCGAAGGTCCGGACCTCTCCCGTCTCGAAGCTCTCCCAGGCGAGTGCCTCACCGCGCTCGAAGACCGGCGTCTCGCCGATGACCGCCCTGGCCGTGGCCGTTTCGGCGACGGGCTGGAGTGTGTCAGTCGGCTCGTCGTACCGCCAAAGCGCGGTGATCGGCAGATCGAACAGCTCCTCGACCGTCTCGACGACCAGCTGTGCGATCTGCCGTTTCGAGTCGGCCAACAGCATCTCCGACCCCGTTTCCTGAAGCGTTTCGAGGACGGTTATGGTCCGCTGTCTGTCGAGTTTGGTTCCGGCCCACCGCCCGAGCAGTCTGACGAACTCCCGTTCGGCGGGCGAAAACGACCGGTCGCGGGCGTCCGTTGCCGCGAAACAGAACGTCCCGTAGAGCCGTCCTCGAACCTGGATCTTGGTCCCGGCGTAACAGCTGATTCCGGTTTCGGCGTAGGTCGGATCGTCGGCGCCGAGTTCGATTTCGACGTTCGCGAACGTGACCGGGTCGTCGCTTTCGACGGTGTATCTACAGTACGTCGACTGGAGCGGTCTCGTCGACCCGGTCTCGAAATCGTCGGTGCCGACGATCCGCTCGATCCGGTGGTCGTCCCCGCCGATGACCGACGTGAACCCGATCGGCAGATCCAGAAACGCACAGCCGATCTCGAGGGCCCGATCGATCTTCTCTCCGACCGTCAGATCCGGATCGACATCGACCTCCCAGAGACGTTGAAGCGCCAGCTGTTGCCCCTCGAGCGTTTCGAGCGCTCGAACTCGTTCGGTCACCTCCCGTACCATCCCGATGATCTCCTCGGTCGCGCCGTCGCCTCTGGCGTACAGGCGCACCTCCAGGACCTCCCCCCGCGTCGTTTCGATCGTCACTCGCTGTTCCGCGTTGCCGCTTGTACAGACGGTTCCGACTGCCCCGGCCATCTGCTCGGCCGCCTCGGCGTCGAACAGCCCGCTTTCGACCATCGCGGTGAACCCCGAACCGATCAGTCGGTCGCGATCGACTCCGGTGAACTCCTCGATCGCGCCGTTGACGAAGTTGAACGTGCCGTCCGGATCGAGCGCGAAGACGCCGTCTTGAAGGTTCTCGACGATCGTCTCGTAGCGGGCCGCTCGATCCCCGGTCCCCTTTTTCGATGATGATTCCTCCGTCATCCGTTCCCCCGACTGTTCATGCGTATGAACGACGTATTGAGTACAGATACAAGATAGCATCGGCCACGACGGATCCCGTAGTACGATTGCGGCGCCGAGTCGAAGTCCGACGCTGGACGTGATGGGCTTTCGCGCTGTTCTCGCCTGATACGCAAACTCAAGTCGCTGCCGGTCGAGACGCACCTATGAGCACCGGACGCTTCCTTTTCGTTTCCGCCGACGCCGCCCTCATCACCGACCTCGCGTGGCAGGTCCACAGGGAGGGCCACGACGTCAAATACTACATCGAGGCCGAGAGTGACAGAGAGATCGGGGACGGGTTCGTCCCGAAAACGGACGACTGGCGCACGGAGATCGAGTGGGCGGACGTCATCGTCTTCGACGATATCTGGGTCGGCCCGGATATCGGCACGGGCGCGCTCGCACAGGAACTCCGCGAGGAGGGCAACGCCGTCGTCGGCGGGACGCCGAACACCGACCGCCTCGAAGAGGACCGGGGGTATGCGATGGAGGTGCTCGAAGAACACGGCGTGAATACGATCGAACATCACGTCTTCCGCGACTTCGACGAGGGGATCCGACACGTCCGGGAGAACCCGGCCCCGTACGTGATCAAACCGCTCGGCGAGGTCCAGAACGTCAAACGGTTGCTTTACGTCGGCAACGAGGCCGACGGGAGTGATGTCGTGGACGTGCTGGCGGCGTATAAGAAGGCGTGGGGCCACCGGATGAAGGGGTTTCAGCTCCAGCGGAAAGTCGAGGGCGTCGAAGTCGCGATCTGTGGCTTTTTCGACGGCAACGAGTTTGTCGACCGGGTGAACTTCAACTTCGAGCACAAGAAGCTCTTCCCGGGAAACATCGGCCCACAGACCGGCGAGATGGGCACGTCGATGTTCTGGGCCGGGCAGAACATGTTGTTCGAGGAAACTCTCGGGAAACTCGAAGGGTGGCTGGCCGAGGAGGGGTACGTCGGGAGTATCGACCTGAACTGCATCGTGAACGAGAACGGGATCTACCCGCTGGAGTTCACCCCGCGTTTCGGCTACCCGACGATCGCCTTACAGGAGGAGTCGATCGAGTCGTCCACCGGTCAGTTCTTCTACGATCTCGCCCACGGCAACGATCCCGAGCTGGCGGTCCACAGCGGCTATCAGATCGGCGTTCGGATCGTCCTGCCGCCGTTCCCGTTCGGCGACGAGAAGACCTACGACGAGAACTCGCGGAACGCCGCGGTCGTGTTCGAAACCGAGAGTCGCAAGGGGATCCACCTCGAGGACGCCAAGAAGGTCGACGGCCAGTGGCGGGTCGCCGGTTCGAACGGCATGCCGATCGTCGTCACCGGAAAGGGCGACACGATGCGGGCCGCACGCGAGCAGTGTTACGGTCGCATCGACGATATCGTGATGCCGAACATGTACTACCGCGACGACATCGGCGAGCGCTGGATCGACGGCGACGGCGATCGGCTACAGGCGTGGGGTTATCTCGGCCCTCAGACGTGACGGTTTGCGTCACCCACCCTCGCTGCGAGGTATTTATATTCAGCGGGAGTACTGCCTGGACATGACTGTCAGCATCATCGGTGCCGGGGCTGAGGGGTCACTCTTCGGCGGTTACTTCGCCGCCGGCGGCCACGACGTCTCGTTTCTCGATATCGACCGGGAACTCATAGAGCGGATTGACGCCGAAGGGATCACCGTTCGGCGACCGGGAACGACGGACATCGAGTACGAACCGTTCGCGACGACCGACCCCGCGGCGATCGGCGAGTCGTCGTTCGTCTTCGTGCTCGTGAAAGCACAGGACACCCGAACGGCCATCGAGAACGCCGCCCCGATGATCGGCGATGAAACCGTCGTCGTCACGCTCCAGAACGGCTACACGAACTACGACGTCCTCCGCGAGTACGCCGACCGGGTCGTCGCGGGCACCACGAAGTGGGGCGCCCGGACGCTCGAACCGGGCGTCGTCGTCCACGACGGGCAGACCGGCGAGACGGCCGTCGGCAGCCACGATGAGGCGGCTGCCGCCGAGGCCGCCGAGTTGATGAACGGCGCCGGGATCGACACCGAAATCGTCGACGACCCGGTCGCGAACGTCTGGAACAAGGCCTTCATCGCCGTCGGCGTCAAACCGATCGCGGCGTTGACCCATCTCACCGACGGACAGATCAGCGCGTTCGAGGACGCCCGGGTCGTCATGGAGGGGATCGTCGAGGAGGCCGCCGCCGTCGCCGACGCGAAGGGGATCGACGGCCTCGTCGAGGATCCGATCGCGTACGTCCACGACTTCTGTGCCGCCAACAGCGATCACGTCTCCTCGGCGCTCGAGGACGTCCGGAACGAACGGCGGACCGAACTCGAAGACCTCAACGGCTACCTCGTCGAGGCGGGTTCGGAACTCGACGTCGACACGCCCTACAACGAGCTGGTGATGCGGCTGATCCGGAGTCGCGAACGGGCGTACGGGGAGTGACACTACGCCGGCAGCGATATCCTCGCCGCGGGTTCGGCGTACGGGCCCGACCACACCAGCAGCGAGTCGACCGTCCAGGTAATCGGCTCGCCCGTCTCCGCTCCGACGAGTCGGTCGGCGTCGCCGCCGCGGGCGATCGTGACGTGTGGCACGTACTCGTCGCCCTCGAGTTCCTCGACCGGATCGGAGACCGAACAGAGCGTCCGGTGCATCTCGAGGAGCGCGGGCGATTCGATCCGCAGGTACGCGACCGGATCACCGCCCGTCAGGGGGTTCCTGAACATCTCGACCTCGGCGGTTCGGGCCTCGAACGGCGGGAACCCCGAAAGCGCCTGCCGGATCTGTCGGGTGAACGTCCGTGGCTCCCCGTCGCCGAACCGCTTGGCGACGAGGGTGTGTCGGTCCCGTGGCGTCGCCTCGAGACAGTTCGTCGCGAGCCCACGGGCGAGTTTGGCGACCTCGGCGGGGACGGGGACGTTACAGCTGTACACGGGTTATATGTAATCGAGGAAGTACGCGACGATAAGGACGACGATCACGACCGCGACGACCGGGCTGATCGAGGCCAGGATGCTGATGAACCGACCCACGATCTCGAGGACGAGGATGATTATGACGAGGAGCAAGACGAGCTTCAGCAGGTCCTCGACTTCGAGCTTTCCGACCGTGTTCATATCCGCCCCTGAGTCCGGCCGACGCAAAAACACTGCGGCCGGCCGTCCCCGGCTTCGACCGGTCGGCTTTTGTCCGCCTGGGGCGAGGTTTCGGTGATGAATCCCGTCCCCCGCCTGTCCGTATTGCTCTGTGTGGTCGGTCTCGCGCTCGTGGCCTGCACCGGTAGCGCGGCGGCAGTGGATGAGGCCGCCGACGGCCGGATGATCGTCGAACTCCACACCGACGGCGACGCCGACGTTGTCTTCACCGAGGAGTTCAACCTCTCGGACACCGAACAGCGCGCGGTGTTCGAGGACGCCGAGGACGACGGGGCGTTCAGAGCGGCGGCGGCCGAACAGTTCCGCGAAGGGATGCAGCGCGTCTCCGCGGAGGCAAACGAGGGGCTCGACCGTGAGTTGCGCGTCGGTGAGGTGACCGTCGAAACGATACGCGACGGCGGCGTGGGGACCGTCGGCTACCAGTTCCGGTGGGAGAACATCGCCCGACTCGATGGCGACCGGATCGTGCTCTCGGAGCCCTTTTCGACGTACGACAGTCTCGACCGCGAGCTCATCGTCCTCGCCCCCGAGGGCGGTGAACTCACGGACGTCTCCCCACAGCCCCAGCGACAGGGAACCGACGTCGCCAGCTGGCCCGGATTGACCGAGTTCGGTGAGAGCTTCGAGGTCGTCGCCGTCGGCCCGACCGTCGAGGACCCCGAACCGGCTTCGGAGCCGGAGCCACCGCTGTTCTCCGAGGGATCCGAGCCCTACGGCGGCGCTCCCCTCGCGCTCGGCGTTTCGGCGTTACTCCTCGCGACGCTTCTCGTCGGTCGAAAGCGATAGCGTCTCACGGGAGCGTCTCCCACGGAGGCGGCGTTCCGCAAGCGTTTAGTACCGTTCTGTGGATAGAGTCGAGTACATGAAACGGACTCACCGCGCCGACACGGCCGCGCTCAGCGGTGAGTACTTTCTTTTCCCGCGACCGCGGCGACGGGCCGGTAGGCCCGAATAGTTCCCACTCCCACGTCGCGCTCGCCCCGTTTCCAACGATGACCGTCCGGTCGACGGTCGACCCCACACGTCAGAAAACCACCAATGTCAGATACCGAACGCGTCGCGCTCGCCTTCTCCGGCGGGCTCGACACGACCGTCTGTGTACCGCTGCTCGAGGAAGAATACGGCTACGACGAAGTGATCGGCGTCACCGTCGACGTCGGCCAGCCCGCATCCGAGTTCGAAGAGGCCGAAGAGACCGCCGAAGCGCTCGATCTCGAACACTACGTCGTCGACGCGACCGAGGCGTTCGCCGAGCTGTGTTTCGATGCCGTCCGGGCCAACGCCTCCTACCAGGGGTATCCGCTCGGAACCGCGCTCGCACGCCCCGTTATCGCCGAGGCGATTCTCGAGGTCGCCCAAGAGCAGGGCTGTTCCGGTCTCGCCCACGGCTGTACGGGCAAAGGAAACGACCAGCTCCGCTTCGAGGCGGTCTGGCGTGACTCCGATCTGGAGGTCATCGCGCCGGTCCGCGAACTCGGGTTGACTCGGGAGTTCGAACAGGAGTACGCCGCCGAACGCAACCTGCCCGTCGAGGGCGGCGACGAGGGGAAATACAGCATCGACACGAACCTCTGGAGCCGCTCGGTCGAGGGCTCGGAACTCGAGGAGCCGAGCTTCGTGCCGAGTGAGGACATCTACGAGTGGACGACGGCGCCGACCGACGAGACCGTCGAGATCGAGATCGGCTTCGAGAACGGCTATCCGGTCTCGCTCGACGGCGAGGCCATGGAGCCGGTCGAGCTCACCGAGACGCTCAACGACCTCGCCGGCGACTACGGCGTCGGACGCTCGGACATCATGGAGGACCGCATGCTCGGGCTGAAGGTCCGCGAGAACTACGAACACCCGGCGGCGACGGTCCTTTTGAACGCCCACGCGGCGCTCGAGGATCTCGTCCTGACGAAGGAGGAGCGCGCGTTCAAAAAGCAGGTCGACCACGAGTGGTCCGAGAAGGGGTATCAGGGACTCGTGAACGCGCCGCTCGTCGGCGCGCTCGAGGGGTTCATCGAGGAGACCCAGACGCGCGTCACGGGAACGGTGACGATCCGTCTCGAGGGCGGGCAGGCCCGCCCCGTCGGCCGTGAATCGACGTACGCCGTCTACTCCGCCGAGGCCGCGTCGTTCAACACCGAGGACGTCATCGGCGGCATCGAACAGAAGGACGCGACCGGCGTCGCGAAATACCACGGCTTCCAGGAGCGGCTGGCCAACCGCGTTATCGAGAGCAACGAGGAGTAACAGATGTCCGAAGAGGGCGAGCACGGCTCGGAGGAGCGCGATGGGTCGGCGGGCGACGTCGTCCGCCGGGATCGCTTCAGCGGCGGCCCCGCCCGGGGGTTCCTCTCGAGTCTCGCGGCCGACGAACGCATCTTCGCGGCCGATCTCGCCGTCGACCGCGCGCACGTCGTGATGCTCGACGAGCAGGGGATCATCGACCGCGAGGACGCCGCCGCGATCCTCGGGGCGCTCGAGGACGTCGAGACCGCCGGCCACGGCGAGCTCCCGGACGGCGAGGACGTCCACGCGGCGATCGAGACGGCCGTCATCGAGCGGATCGGCGACCGCGGCGGCCGGATGCACACCGCCCGCTCGCGAAACGACGAGGTCGCCGCCTGTATCCGCTATCGGCTGCGCGAGGACGCTCTGGAGACGATCGAGGCGACGATCGAGACCCGGAACGTCCTCCTCGACGTCGCCGAGGAACACACGGAGACGGTCATGCCCGGCTTCACGCATCTCCAGCCGGCCCAGCCGATCACCGTCGCCCACTATCTGTGTTCGTACGCCTCGGCGCTTGCCCGTGACACCGAGCGGCTGTTCGACGCCTACGAGCGGGTCAATCGGTCGCCGCTCGGCGCCGCCGCCTTCGCGGGGACGCCGTTCGATATCGACCGCGAACGGACGGCCTCGCTTCTGGGCTTTGCGGGGCTCGTCGGGAACTCGATGGACGCGGCCTCTGCGCGGGATTTCCTGCTGGAGACGACCGCCGCGGTCGCGACGCTCTCGACGACGCTGTCGGGGCTGGCGGAGGATCTGGTCGTCTACTCGAACGCCGGCTACGTCGAGCTGGACGACGCCTACGCCTCGACCTCCTCGATCATGCCGCAGAAAAAGAACCCCGACACGATGGAACTCGTCCGCGGGACGGTCGGCGATGCGGCCGCCGGAACGAACGCCCTGCTGTCGATCCTGAAGGGGCTGCCGAGGGCGTACAACCGTGATCTCCAGCGCGCACATCCGCACGCGTTCGAGGCGATCGACGCGGTGAGCGAAGCGACGACCGTCGCGGCCGGCGCGGTCGCGACCGCCGAGTGGCGACACGAGCGCCTCGAAGACGCCGCCGGAGAGGGATTTTCGACGGCCACCGGTGTCGCGGATCGACTCGCCATGTCGGGACTCCCCTTCCGGACGGCCCACGAGGTCGTCGCGCTCGCTGCCGAGGCGGCCGAGGGGACCGTCACGTATGCCGATATCGAGGCGGCAGCGGCGACGATACTCGACGAACCCCTCGGTGCGTACGTGGACCGCGAATCGATCGAGCAGACGCTCGACCCGACGGAAAGCGTCCGATCCCGGGATTCGGTCGGCGGCCCGGCGCCCGGGGCGGTCGCGTCCGATCTGGCCGACCTCCGTGCGACGGTCGAATCCGACGAAACGGAGCTCCGGAGGCGTCGGGACGCGCTCGAGGCCGCCGAAAACGAACTCGAAACGGAGGTGCTTCGCCGTGCGTGACCGGCGACCGTCCCGCGAGGGATGAATAACAAAAGATTGACACTCAATGAAAGTTTCACGATGAAAGCCGCTTCAAACGCCGTTAGCTGTTAGTATAGGTAATTAATTCTATCTGATAGGTTCGAAGCTTTTAAGTGGGTCGGATACCGAGTGTTCGGCACGATGGCAGACGAAACTATCACCGCCGAAGACCCGATCACGGGCGACGAGATCGAAATTCCCGCCGACGTCGAGGTCGGCGAAATAATCGACAGTCCCATCACCGGGGCCGAACTCGAGGTCGTTTCGGTCGATCCGATCACCCTCGAGGAAGCCCCCGAACTCGAAGAGGATTGGGGGGAGTAAGGCGATGGACGTCGGCATAGATCGCCGCCTGACCGCCTCTCAGTCGCGGGCTTTCCGCGAGCCGGACGGTGAACGCCGATGAACGTCGGTGTCCTCTACTCGCGTATCCGCCGCGACGAGAAGCTCCTGTTGAGCGAGCTCCGCGATCGCGGCCACGAGGTGACGAAGATCGACGTCCGGAAGGAGCGGTTCAGCATTCACGAACCGCCGGCGGCCTTCGAGGACGTCGATATCGTCGTCGACCGCTGTCTCGCTACCAGCCGGTCGCGGTACGTCACCCGGTTCGTCGACGCCTACGACGTCCCGGTCGTCAACGACCCGGAGACGGCGGCGATCTGTGCCGACAAAGCCCGGAACAGTCTCGCCCTCGCCGAGGCGGACATCCCGACCCCGGCGACCGAGGTCACGTTCACGAAAGAGTCCGCGATGGAGTCGATCGAGGAGTTCGGCTACCCCTGCGTGTTGAAGCCGGTCATCGGTTCGTGGGGGCGGCTGATGGCGAAGATCGACTCAAGGGACGCCGCGGAGGCGATCCTCGAACACAAAGAGACGCTCGGTCACTACGAGCACAAGGTGTTCTACATCCAGGAGTTCGTCGAAAAACCCGGCCGGGACATTCGTGTCGTCGCGACCGACGGCGAGCCGGTCGCCGCGATGGCCCGCTCGTCGGATCACTGGCTGACGAACGCCGCCCGTGGCGCCGAAACCGAGTCGATCGAGGTCACCGACGAGATGGCCGATCTGGTCGAGCGCGCCTCCGAGGCCGTCGGCGACGGGCTGCTCGGTATCGACCTCATGGAGACGGGCGACGCTTACACCGTCCACGAGGTCAACCACACCGTCGAGTTCAAGGCCCTGAACGAGGTCTCGGAGGTCGACGTGCCGGCGGCGGTCGTCGACTGGCTCGAATCGCGGGTCCGTGGCGTCGAGGTGACCGCATGAGCGCGCACACCGCGAGCGTCGTCGGGGCAAGCGGCTTTACCGGCGGCGAACTCCTGCGGCTCCTCTCGGGGCATCCCCGCTTCGACCCCGTTCAGGCGACGAGCCGGAGCTACGAGAACAAGACGGTCGGCTCCGTCCACCCGAACCTGCGGGGGACCGACCTCCGGTTTTCCTCGCCCGAGGAACTCGAATCGGTCGACGTTCTCTTCGCGTGTACGCCACACGGCGTCACGATGGAACACATCGACGCGTTCCGCGAGGCGGCCGACACCGTCGTCGATCTGAGCGCGGATTTCAGACTCGACACCGAGGCCGAATACGACGAGTGGTACGACGGCCACGACCGTCCCGAACTGCTCGCCGAATCCGAGTACGCGCTCCCGGAACTCAACCGCGAAAACCTGCCGGGCGCGGAGCTGATTGCCTCCGGCGGCTGTAACGCGACGGCGGCCATTCTGGGTCTCAAGCCGCTTTTCGATGATGAGATCCTCGCCGGCGACGAGCGGATCGTCGTCGACGTGAAGGTCGGCTCCTCGGAAGGGGGTGCCGGCGGCGGCGAGGCCTCCTCACACCCCGAGCGATCGGGCGTCGTCAGACCGTACGCCCCGACGGGCCACCGTCATGAGGCCGAAATCGAGGCGTTCCTCGGAACGGGGGTCTCCTTCACCGCCCACGCGGTCGATATGACCCGCGGCGCGTCGGCGACCTGTCACGTCTATCCCGACGAGCCGGTCTCGACGGCCGATCTCTGGAAGGCCTACCGCGGCAGTTACGCCGACGAGCCGTTCGTCCGGATCGTCGCCGGCGGCTCGGGGGTCTATCGCTACCCCGAACCGAAGGCCGTCGCCGGATCGAACCACGCGGAGGTCGGCTTCGAGGTCGACGCCCGGAACGGCCGGATCGTCGTCTTCTCGGCGATTGACAACATGATGAAAGGCTCGGCGGGACAGGCCGTCCACGCGGCCAACATCGCGCTCGGGTTCGAGGAGACGGCCGGCCTCGAGTTCGCCGGGATGCATCCGGTGGGGGCGCCCTGAGATGACGGTCGTCGTCAAGATCGGCGGTGCCCGCGCCGTCGAACCGGAAGGGGCACTCGCCGACATCGCCGGTCTGCGTGAAGACGGAACCTCAACCGTCGTCGTCCACGGCGGCTCGACGGCGGTCGACGACGCCCTCGAACGGATGGGTATCGAACCGGAGTACGTCGAGACGCCCTCGGGCGTCGTCGGTCGTTTCACCGACGCCGAGACGATGGACGTGTTCAAGATGGCGATGGCCGGCAAGGTCAACACGGACCTCGTGACCGGACTCCGAAACCAGGGCGTCGACGCGGTCGGCCTTTCGGGCGTCGACGGCGGCCTGTTGACCGGTGCCCGGAAATCCGCCGTCCGCGTCCTCGAGGGCGGCAAAAAGAAGATCCGCCGCGGCGATCACTCGGGGACGATCGGGGCGGTCAACGGCGAACTCTTAGAGACGCTTCTCGAGGACGGCTACACGCCCGTCGCGTCGCCGCCGATGTTGGCCGACGACGGCGTGGCGGTCAACACCGACGCCGATCGCGCGTCGGCGGCCGTCGCGGCCGAACTCGGCGCGACGCTCGTCTCGTTGACCGACGTTTCGGGCGTCTATCGGGACCCGGACGATCCCTCGACGCTGATCGAACGCGTCGAAACGCCCGAGAAGTACGACGAACTGAAAGACGCCGCCGAGGGATTCATGAGTCGGAAGGTGATGGCGGCGACCGAGGCGCTCGAGGGCGGCGCAACGGAGGTCGTCATCGCCGACGCCAACGCCGACGAACCGATCCGTTCGGCCCTCGAGGGCGGCGGAACCCACGTTTTCGCGGACGCGCTCGAATGACACAGATACAACCATGAGCGGCTTCGTCTTCTCGGAGAAACCGATCCGTATCGACCGTGGCGAGGGAGTGCATCTCTACGACACGAACGGCACCGAATACCTCGATTTCGGCGCGAGCTACGCCTGTACGCCCGTCGGACACTGCCACCCCGAAGTCGTCGACGCGGCGACGAACCAACTCGAGGAGCTGTTCTACGTGCAGGCGTCGTACCCACACGCGGCCCGGACCGCGCTGTACGAGCAGCTGGCCGACTGTGCGCCGGTCGATATCGACAACGTCTGGCTGTGTAACTCCGGAACCGAGGCCAACGAGGCGGCGTTGAAGTTCGCCCGCCACGCGACCGGGCGCTCGAAGATCATCGCCACGAAGCGGGGCTTTCACGGACGGACCATGGGCTCGCTCGCCGCGACGTGGAAGGACAAATACAAGGAGGGGTTCGGTCCGCTCGCCGGCGACTTCGAGTTCGTCGAGTACGGCGACAGCGAGGCGATGGCCGAGGCGATCGACGACGAGACCGCCGCGGTCATCCTCGAACCGCTGCAGGGCGAAGGCGGAATCAACCCCGTCCCGAAGGAGTACCTCCAGTCGGTCCGCGTCGAGACGGCGACCGCGGGGGCCGCGTTGATCCTCGACGAGATCCAGACCGGTCTCGGTCGGACCGGCGAACTGTGGGCCGCAGACAAATACGACGTCGTTCCGGATATCCTGACGACCGCGAAGGGGCTGGCGAGCGGGCTCCCGATCGGCGCGACGCTGTGTCGCGACTGGATCGCCGACGATCCCGGCGACCACGGCTCGACGTTCTCCGGCGGGCCCGTCGTTTCGGCCGCCGCGGGGGCGACACTGGACGTGATCGAACGGGAGGATCTTCCGGAACACGCCGCCGAAGTCGGCGCGTACATCCGCGAGGAGGTCGAGAGCCGTCTCGGCGACGACGTCCGCGAGGTCCGCGGGCACGGCCTCATGATCGGAATCGAGGTCAAGCGCGGCTCCAACCGGCTGTTGCGCGATCTCGCTCTGGAACACGGAATCCTGGCGCTACCGGCGGGTCGGACCGTCCTCCGGCTCTTGCCGCCGCTGACGGTGGAGCGCGATCACGCCGACGAACTGATCGACGCGCTCGAGGACGTTCTCTCATGAGCGACACGGCCCCGACTCCCGAGGCGGATACCGAAGCCCGCGAACTGCTCGAACGGCTCGTCTCGACCCCGTCGGTCGCCCCCGACGAGGCGGCGTGCGCCGAGGTGCTGGCCGCCTTCTTCGAGGACCACGACCGGACCGTCTTCGTCGACGAGGTCGGCAACGTCCGCGCACCCGCGGACGATAGCGTCCTCTACACCTCACACATCGATACGGTGCCGGGTGACATCCCAGTCCGGATCGAGGAAGGCGAGGGCGGTCCCGAACTGTGGGGCCGGGGATCGGTCGACGCGAAGGGACCGCTCGCGGCGCTGGCCGTGGCGGCGGTCCGGACCGGCGTCTCCTTCGTCGGCGTCGTCGGCGAGGAGGTCGACTCCCGCGGCGCGAGACATCTCGTCGACGATCGGGCGCCGCCCGAGGCCCTCGTCAACGGCGAACCGTCCGGCTCGAACGGGATCACGCTCGGCTACCGCGGGATGTTGAAGGGGACGTACATCGGCACCTCCGAGTCGGGTCACACCTCCAGACCGGAGAACAACGCGATCCAGGACGCCATCGCGTGGTGGTCGGCCGTCGAGGAACGCTTCGGCGGCGACAGCGTCCGGCGGGACGGCGATGGGTCGAAACCGGCGGGTGAAAGCGGGAACGACAGCGAGAGCGAAGACGAGGGCGAGGAGGTCCCGGTGTTCGAGCGCGTCACGCCGAAACCCGTCCACATCGCGGGCGGATCCTCGGACGACGGGCTCGCCGTCGAGGCGGAACTCGAGGCACAGCTCCGGGTTCCCCCCTCGTATACGACCGACGACGTCAGGGAACTCGCCGACGGCGAACTCGAGGTCGGAACCGTCAACTGGACGGACGCGATCGAGCCGACGATGCAGAGCCCCCGGACGCCGGTCGCTCGGGCTTTCCGGGTCGCCATCCGCGAACAGGGCGACGATCCTCGCCTGCTGCGGAAGACCGGAACGGCCGATATGAACCTCTATGCCGACGCCTGGGACTGTCCGATGGTGACTTACGGTCCCGGCGACTCCGATCTGGATCACGCGCCGGACGAACACCTCCCGTTGGGTGAACTGGATCGGGCGGTCGCGGTGCTGCAAACGGTCGCGGAGGAACTCACATGAACTTCCTGAACATCGACGACCTGACGAACGAACAGCTCGAGGACGTGCTGACGCGGGCGATAGACCTCAAAGAGCGAACCGCCCGCGGGAAGACCGACGACGCGATGGCGGGCCGGACGCTCGCGATGCTCTTCGAGAAGCCCTCGACGCGAACGCGGGTCTCCTTCGAGACCGGGGCGACACAGCTCGGCGGTCACGCGATCTTTCTCGGGCCCGACGACATCCATCTGGGTCACGGCGAGCCGGTCAAAGACACGGCGCGCGCGCTCGCCCGGTACGTCGACGTCATTATGGCGCGGGTCTACGACCACGACGACGTCGTCGAGCTGGGCGAGTACGCGACGGTGCCGGTCGTCAACGGGCTGACCGACGACGCCCACCCCTGTCAGACGCTCGCCGATCTGTTGACGATCAGAGAGCGCTTCGACGGGTTCGACACGACGGTCGCGTGGGTCGGCGACGGCAACAACGTCTGTCAGTCGTTCGTCCTCGGGGCCGCCATCGTCGGACTCGATCTGGTCGTCGCCACGCCCGAGGGGTACGGCGTCGACGAGTCTGTCCTCGAGCGCGCCGAGGAACTGGGAACTGCCCCCGAAACCACGGCCGATCCCGAGGCCGCCGTCGAGGACGCCGACGTCGTCTACACCGACGTGTGGGTCAGCATGGGCGAGGAGTCGAAACGCGCCGAGAAGCTCGAGGCCTTTTCGGCGGCCGACTTTCAGGTAACCGAGGAGCTACTCGGCGACCGGCTCTTGATGCACTGTCTGCCCGCCCACCGCGGCGAGGAAGTGACGAACGCGGCGCTGGAAAGCGACAACTCGATCGTCTGGTCGCAGGCGGAAAACCGCCTGCACGCACAGAAGGGCCTCCTGACGTATCTGTTGTCCTGACGCGTCGGATCAGACGCCGGCCTTGCCGAGCGCCGACTCGATGTCGTCGCGCTGGGTGACGCCGACGAACCGTTCGACGATCCCCTCCTCGTTTTCGACGATGAGCGTCGGCAGCGAGCGCACCTGGTACTCGTTGGCGACGTCCTGCTCCTCGTCGACGTCGACCTTCTCGAACTCGACGTCCGGGTAGTCGTCGGCGAGTTCCTCGAGGATCGGGTCCTGGGTCTTACACGGCCCGCACCAGTCGGCGTAGAAGTCTTTCAGTGTGACAGCCATAGCTATCGGTACCTCAGCCGACCGGATAAGCGTTTTCCAAACGGCGAGTGACCGTGTCGAAACGCTTAGGAGTCCTTCGCCCCAAGAGGTGTGTATGAGCAGCGGTCAAAACTCCGGCGGGCTGATGTCCAGTGCGGGACTCGTTCGCTATTTCGACTCCGAGGACAGCAACACACCGACGATGGATCCCCGGACGGTCGTCGCCTTCGGTGTCCTGTTCGGTGTGTTCGTGTTGATGCTGAACGCGATGGCCTGATACGGTCAACTTTTCCCAATCCTGACTGTTTCAGTCAGTAGCTCCGCCGCTTTTCCCACTCAGCCTGTTCTACATGCGTAGCGGGCCGAAACGATTCACGCCCCGACTCAAACCTCGTAGGCCGTTATCGTCTCCCCACCGACCTTCGTTTCGACTCGAACCGACTCGCCAATCTCGATTTCGGCGTACGTCCCGGTCACCGGCACGTCCGGTTTCTCCTTGCTGAAGGCGTTGATCGTGACGTGGTCGATGCCCCGGTACCGGGTGTGATTCGAGTCGTGGAGATGGCCGTTGATGACACATCTGATCGATTTCGATTCGAGTATCCCGTTGACCGCCCGTTTGTTGCCACAGAAGGCCTCTTCCGGGCGGGTCGCCCACCAGACGGAATCGGAGAGATCGCGGTAATGCAGCGGGTGATGGACGAACACCGTCACCGGTTCGTTGGGATCCAGCTCTCGAAGCAACTCCAGCTGTTCGGCCGAGATTTCGCCCCGCGGGTTGCCGAGTCGGGGTGTCACGGAGTTCAGAAAGACGAGCGTCTCGCCTCCGGTCCGGACGACTCCACCGAGGGGGTTCCCGAACAGCGAACGAAGCGTCTCCAAAGAGAGATGCATTACGTCGTGGTTGCCCGCGAGCATCCGGAGCGGCGGGCCGAACGAGAGCCGCTCGCGGACCGACTCGACGTGTTCGCGATCCGACGCCGGTGTCTCCTCTTCGATGATATCGCCCAGCGCAACGACGAGATCCGGATCGAACTCCCGCAGTCGTTCGACGACCCGAGTCAGCTCGGCGGTCAACTCCTCGCGGTGGTCGCTGCGCATATGGATGTCCGAGACGGCGCCGATACGGAGTGTCACGGGCTGTTCCCTCCGGTTCGTCTCTCCGCCGGTTCGCCGATCGGTCCCTCTTTTTTCGACATCATCGATCGGATGCGTGCGGGATCGGTTTATACTCTTCCAGTGGGCGGCTGGTGGCGTCTGACCGGCGATAGCCACTTATTGACTATTTCTATAACCAACTCCTCTCACGGCTGTTCTCCTCACCCGGGCGCTCGCCCGCGAGTTCGGCGACGACGGCGTTCAATGCCATGCGGTCGCGCCCGTCTCTGTCGAGACCGACATGAACGACGAAATCCTCAACGTCAACGGCGGGATGCAGTTCCGCTAGAGTCGCCAGAGGGAGTTCACTTCCACCGTGGCCGCCGAACCCTTTTAAGTGAAAACGACCAACGCCTTCCCGTGTCGAAGACGGACGGCTACCGGCAGTATTTCCCCTACGAGGAGCCCTACGACCATCAGGACGAGGCGATGGGGCGGATCCGCGAGGCGCTCGTCGAGGAGCGGGACGTCCTCTTCGAGGGCGCCTGCGGGACCGGGAAGACGCTCGCCTCGCTCGTGCCGGCTCTGGAGTACGGGCGGGCGGCCGGCAAGACCGTCCTCATCACGACGAACGTCCACCAGCAGACCC
>LKMJ01000959.1_pt1 | contig 24336 bp, 27 predicted proteins | sample 643391 | NCBI WGS metagenome assembly LKMJ01 (sample SAMN04112250, study PRJNA286221) | soda lake metagenome | biome: soda lake; feature: Kulunda Steppe; material: water; isolation source: sample PL-Br10 brine of Picturesque Lake | place: Russia: Kulunda steppe | collected 2010-07
AGGCGGGCGAACGCCTGTTTCCGGAGCTTTCGAGCCGTATCCGTGTCGGCGTTTCTGATCCGGCCGTGGTACTCCTCTTTGATCGAGCCGGTCTGTCGGGAGGCCCACATCACCTCCGAGAGATGCTGTCTGAGTCGGTCGACCCCGCCGACGTCGGTATCGGAAAGCGTCGCGTCGGCGAACTCGTAGTAGAACTCGTCGACGGTGTCGAAATCCGGCCAGGAGGTGACGACGTTACCGAGGTTATCCGAGAGGATGTTCGCCGCCGTCTGTAGCATCGACTCTTGGGCTTCCTTGCCCTGTTTCGCTCGCCCCGCACGCGCCGCCCGAGAGAACGCCTTGTCGACCAGCTCCTCCGACCGGGGCGTCGTCGGAAGATCCTCGAAATGCATACCCACGTTAGTGCGCGGTGACGTATAAACGGCGTGTCTCCCGCCGGAACGATGGCTGTGTTCGTGCGACCGTGTTTCCTGTCAGGTGATCGCTTACCGTGAAACGCCGTTCCGTACGCTTTCGGGACAGATCGTCACGCATATTCCTCCGTCCCCGAAAGACCGACTGGTGCCCCGCTCGATCGATATCGCGATCTTCGCAGCCCTGGCGCTGGTGTGGGGGTTGACCTTCCCGGCGATCGCCGTTGGACTGGAACACATCCCTCCGCTACTGTTCGCCGCGTTTCGGTACGACGTCGCCGCCGTCCTGTTGCTCGTCTATGCGGCGTTTTCGGCCGACGAGTGGCGTCCCGTCGGCGCGAGCAACCAGATAGCGATCGTCGGCGGTGGCGTGTTTCTCATCGCGGGCAACGGGCTGCTTTTCATCGGTCAGCAGACGGTCCCGAGCGGCGTCGCGGCGATCATGCAGGCGCTCATCCCGATCGCCACAGCGGTCTGGGCGCTGTTTTTGCTCGGTGAACGCTTCTCGATACTCGGTGCCATCGGTATCGGCCTCGGCTTTCTCGGTATCTCGCTCGTGATACAGCCGGACCCGAACAACCTCCTCGGCGGGGATACCGTCGGCCGCCTCCTCATCGTCCTGCAGGTGGTCTGTGTCTCTCTCGGCGGGGTCATCGTTCAGCGTGCCGCCCCCTCGCTGGATCGAGTCCCGCTGATCGGGTGGTCGATGCTGGTCGGCGCCCTCCTCCTGCACGGCCTCAGCCTCGGCGCGGGGGAACTCCCGGGCGCCGGCGTGACGACGCCGACCGCGATCGCCGCGGTCCTCTATCTCGGCGTGTTCGCGACGGCGATCGCGTTTTATCTGTACTTTTACGTTCTGGAGATCCACGGAGCGTTCGAGGCGTCGCTGATCGCGTATCTCGTTCCGATGGTGGCGACGCTGGTGGGCGTGTTCGTTCTCGGCGAGACGATCAACTGGCTCTCCTACGTCGGCTTCGGGCTGGTCGCTGTCGGATTTACACTGCTGAAGCGGGACGCCCTGGTCGCTGTGGTCGGCGACTTCTCGGCCGTCATCCATCGGGAGCCGTGATCGGCTGCTCCCGGTCTTTTTGGATTCTGGCTGCCTCTCTGTCACGACTGTGGAGGGAACTGCACCACGAACCGCCGTTCGGGGGACGCAGAAACCTCCAGTCGGACGTCACGGACCAGCGTGTAGTACCGACGTATACCGTCGCTGTAGCTGTCCAACAGCCCGGCCTCCGTCAGTGTTTCGAGGTGATGGGTCGCCGTTTTCCCGTCCATACCGACCTCCTCCATCAGTTCGGAGACGTACATATCGCGCCGCGAGAGCGCTCGGAGGATCTTCAACCGGGCCTTCGAGCCGAGGACGTCGAGCGAGTCCATGGAGATAATATTACAAAGTAAATTTATTAACCTTCGGGTCGGACGTCGAGTTGATCATGCCGGACGTCCCTGCCGAAGCGGAAGCGGAAGAACCGACCGTCGAAACGATCACCGAGGGGTATTTCGAGAAGGAGTTCCACATCGACTCGACTTCCGCGGGAGAGTTCCTGACCGAACTCGGCGAGCAGCTCGAAGGGGGAGACGAGATAACGATCACGGGCGACGGCTGGGAACTCCCGTTCCGGTTCGACGAACCGGTCGCACTCGAAATCGAGTTCGAGGGTGACGGTGATCCCGAACTCGAGATCGGGATCGAACTCTCCGGAGAAACTGACGACGAAACGCCCGGGATCGTCTGAGCGAGCGGGGAAGCACGGACACTCCCCTCGAACGCTACAACATTTCGAGCGCGTCGTCGACCGACAGGTCCCCGCGTTTCACCGCACCCAGCACGTCGCGTCTGTCGTCGCCTCCCGTTTCGACTGTGACCTCCTCGAGCGTCACCTTCTCGGATTCGCCGGTGAACTCCGCGAAATCGGTCCCCTCCGCCAGCGCCGTCTCCTTTTTGACCCGGTAGTTGCCGCCCGCGGTCTCGTAGAGATCGCCCGGGTGGAAAAAATACCAGTCTTCCCGGTCGAACCGGATGCCGACGCGGGGTTTCGCGCCGAAGTTTCGCGCGAAGTAGACGAGCGCCTCGATCTCCTCGCCGGAGAGATAGATCGGGTCACCGGCCGAGGATTTCGCCTCGATCGCGTAGAACGTCTCGCCGTCGCCCGCGAGGACGTCCGGGAGCTCCCGTTCGGTCGCGCTGCCGGAGGCGGGCGCACGCATCACCGCGAAGCCGGCCTCATCGAGCGCCGTGACGAGTTCGCGCTCCCGTCGGTCGCCCTTCGCGTTGGAGTTCGCCATTACTCCCCGTTCGGGGGTGGCTACCCTTAAGTGACTTCCTCTCCCCACCGGCGGACGCCTCCCACCGCAAGACATACCCTCACCGTCCGAATACTGTCGGATCACACGAAGTGGGCGTTCGGCTACGGATGGCACGCCCAGAGGCCGACGACCATGGACACCGCACGGACATCGGACGGCGGTTCAGACCGGGACGATGACCTACCGTTCCGCGACCGGATCGGGATGACACCGCCCTCGTTCACCGTCCGGCTTTCGGTCGACACCAGAGCGCTCGCCGCGCTCCGGATCGCGCTCGGGACGATCATCCTCCTCGATCTCGGCTTCCGTGCGGCCGATCTGGGGCTGTTTTACACCGGTTCCGGCCTCTACCCGATCGGGGTCCACGAGGCCACCTACGGCCAGGCCGGGACGCTCTCGCTGTACGCCATCTCGGATGCACTGTGGGTACAGACGTGTCTGTTCCTCGTGGCTGGAGGCTTCGCGTTCGCCTTTCTGGTCGGCTACCGAACCCGGTTCGTCGGCGCCGTCTCGCTCGTCTTTTTGGTCTCTCTTCACGTCCGTAACCCGGCGGTGCTCAACGGCGGCGATCGCCTCCTGTGGATCCTGCTTCTCGTCGGCCTCCTGACACCGCTCGGCGAACGGTGGTCGGTCGATTCGCTCCGTCGTTCGGCTACCGCCCGTGAGTCGGTTCTCAGCGTCGGCACGGTCGCTCTTTTGACACAGCCGCTCGTGGCGTTCGCTTCGAACGCGATCCGGAAAGCTCGAGGTGAGTACTGGCTCGCCGGCGAGGCGCTCGAAGTCGCGCTTTCGAACCCGGTGATGACGCGACCAACCGCCGATCCTCTTTTGTCCCTCTCACCGCTCGTAACTGGCCTGAACTACGCCTGGATCGCCCTGCTCGTCGGATCGGTGCCGCTTTTGCTCGGCGCGTCCGGTCGGTTTCGAACCCTCGTCGTATCCGCATATCTCGCCGCGTTCGCCGGGATGGCCGTGACGATGGTCGTCGGGCTGTTCCCGTTCGTTCTGGCGGCGTCGGTCCTCCCCTTCCTCCCGGCTTCGGCCTGGGATGCGCTGGAACGTCGCCTCCCGACACGTCGGATCGGTCGATGGACACGGTTTCCGGCCTTCAGTTCTGGTCGATCCTCGGAGAAACGGTTCCAGTTCGGCGGTCGATCGCCGCTCGCTGATGCTCGTCCGTTCGAGCCTCGATCGATCGGCGCTCTTCGCCGGACGCTCCTTTCGGCGGCCGCCGTCGCCGTTCTGGTCTGGATGCTGGCTTTTGCCGGCTTCGGCCTCCTCGGGGCAACGCCACCGGCGCCGCTCGATGCCGACGTCCTCGATCAGCAGGAGTGGGGGCTGTACGCGCCGGACCCGAGCGAGAGCTACGACCGGTACGTCACCGAGGCGGAACTCGAAAACGGCGATCGGATCGACGCCCTCGACGGCGGATCGGTTGATCCCGACCGTCCGCCCGACGCTGCCCCGACCGGCGCCAGCGCTCGCCACCGGAGTTTCGCCCAGACGATCGCGGCTTCCGGGCAGGGAACTGTCGACCCGACCCTCGCCGACCACTACGTCGAGTGGGCCTGTGGGCGTGCCTCGACGCATGCGGATAGCGTCGAGCGCGTAACCGTGGTTCGGCTGCGACAGTCCGGTCTCTCCGACGGCTCTGAACCCTCGACCCGATCGACGGTTGTCGAGTCGCCGTGTCGCTGAGCGGCTGGCCGTTCGGGACGCCGTCCCGCCGACCACTGGACCTTTGCCACCGCCCGACGAACCCCGTCACATGACCGTCGACGTGGACGCACTCGTGTTGCCGGCCTTCGACGACCTCGAAGGGCTTCCGGGCGAGGCGGCCCCCTGGCGAGCGGCGTACGACCTCGATCGGACGCTCCGGATCGACGGCGTTCCGACGCCGGTTCGATACGCCGATCGGGGGCTCGCCGTCGTCCCCACGGGAGTGGGTAAAACCGCAGCGACGGCGACGACGACCGCACTGTTGACCAGCGATCGGATTGACCTGGAGGGAGCGGTCGTCCTCTCGGTCGGCGCCGCCGGCGGCCCCCCGACGCTTCCCGTCGGCTCGGTCGTCCTCGCCGATACGATCGTCGACTGGGACGACAAATGCCGCTTCGATCCGGCCGACGACGGCGAACCGATCGCGATGAATCCCTACACCGAGGGTCGGGGCCGTTTCGACCTCGACACCGAACTGGTCGCCGACGCGGGTTCGCTCGCCGAGGATGTCGATCTCACAGCTCCGAGGGCCGAGCAGTCCGAAGCCGTCCCCCCAGAGCCCGCCGTCGTCACCGGGACGAACCTCTGTGGCGACGAACTGTGGCACGGCCACGAACTCGCCGAGCAGGTGGCGTGGCTCGTCGGAGCCCACGACGCCGGTCCTTACCGGGCGACGGAGATGGAGGACGCCGGGACGGCGGCGGCGCTCGAGCGGTTCGACCGTCTCGATCGATATCTCTCCATCCGCGGGATCTCGAACCACGACCGACCGGACCCGGGCGTTCCGGCCTCGGAGTCCTTCTTCGATCCGACGTTCGAGTCCGGCTTCGAAGTCGGGATCGAAAACGCGGTCGCGGTCGCCCGGGCGGTCGTCGACGATCGATTGGCCTGACGTAAAAACAGAGACAAAACGGCTTCAGACAGGGGATGTCAGGACGACGTTCGACCGGTTCACATCAGCTCTTGCTGCGATGTCTGACCAGGTGATTCACCTTGCAGTCGATCACGAGCGGTCCGTCGGGGGCGGTTCCCAGTTCCTCGGAAAGCGCCGCCAGTTCCTCGAGGCTCCGGACCGTATACCCCTTCGCGCCAAACGATTCGGCGACAGTGGCGAAATCCGGTGCGTCGACGCGTGCGACGCCGGGATCCTCCCCCTTCGCCTCGAGGCTGTGGTACTCCGAGTTGAGCGAACTGTCGTTCATCACGACGACGGTGATCGGCACGTCGTTTCTGATCGCCGTCTCCAGCTCCTGGATCGACATCATCAGCCCGGCGTCGCCACAGACGGTGACGCACGGTTCCCCCTCGGCGGCGATGGCCGTCCCGACACCCATCGGGAGCCCGAGTCCGATCGACGCGAAATCGAGCGTGAACGTGAACGCCTCCGGCGGCGTTCGGATCCCGTCCATCACCCACCGAGTGAGGTGTCCGGCGTCCGTGACGACCCGCTTTTCGTCCGGCAGTAGCTCGTTCAGTTCGGTGACCAGCTCCCGTGGGTCGATCGTGCCCGGCGTTTCCGGGAACTCCCGATCGTTCATCGGGGAGGTCTCGGCGATAGTCTCTCGGAGTTCCTCGCTCCAGAGCGCCCCCTCGCGATCGATATCGCGTCGCCGTAGCTCTTCGGTGAGCGCTTCGGCGGTGACGCGCGCGTCGCCCTGAATCCCGAGTTCGACGCCGGTGTATCGGCCGATGTTCCCCGACTCGGAATCGACGTGTATCACCTTCGTGTCCGGTCCGAACACGTGGCCGTCGTCGACCGTGTAGGGGTTCAGGCTGGCTCCGAACGCGAAGACCAGGTTCGCCTCGTTCGTGTACCTGTTGGCGAGGTTCGTCCCCCACGCCCCGTTGAACCCGAGGTAGTACGGGTGATCGGCGAAGTAATCGCGGGCCTGAAGCGACGTCGTGAGCAGCGCGCTCGTCCGTTCGGCCAGCGTTTCGAGCGCCGCTCTGGCGTTCGATTCGACGGCGCCCCGTCCGGCGAGGATCACCGGCGGCTGGAAGGCGTCCGATTCGACGTACAGATCGACCGCCCGTTCGACGGCGTCGGAGTCTGGGTGGACGCGTCCCGTTTCCGCCGGTGTCTTCACGGGTTCGATCTCGTCCGGTTCCGCCGCCGGCCCGTCCAGAACGTCCCACGGGATCTGGATGGCCAGGGGCCCGTCACCGGCCTTGACCCGCCTGACCGCCTCCCTGAACTTCGACACCAGCGTGTCCTCGCTCCGGACCGAGACGACGTTCCCGATCGTCGACCGGAGATACGCCGTCTGTTCGAACCCTTTGACATCGTACCCCGCCGAACGGGCGGGCCGGGGGACGATCACGAGCACGTCCGAGCCCTTCTTTCTCGCGGTGACCATCGCCGTCCCGGTCTGGGCGACTGCCGGCCCCCGTCCGACCATACAGACGCCGAAGTCGTCGCTCGAACGCGCGTACCCGTCCGCCATCGCCATCGCGCCCTGCTCGTGGCGCGTCTTGACCATCCGGATACGGTCGTCCCACTCCGTCTCCAGCTCCGACATCATCGCCATCGTGTCCTCGGACATCAGCGTGAACACCGTTCCGACGTTCTCGGCGTTCAGCAGTTCGATGAGGACGTCGTGTCCATCCATACCACATCGCGTCTCCGGTATCGGATATATTTGTTCGTGCCGTTTTCTTCTCGGTTCGTTCCGACGGCTCCCGATCGATCCCGACGGGCGTGATCGTCGGTCGCTCCACCGATAAAAACAGGTAAACGCTCGGTTCCGCGCTACGGTCTCGGGAACTCCGACTGATACGCCGTCCCGTCGATCCGGTCCTCACGGAGCGGCCAGAACGCCAGAAGCGTCGCGCCCTCGTCGTCGATCGGTCGGGCCGTATGCGGGATCTCGGGCGGGATCGTAAACGCGTCGTACGGTTCGATCTCCACCCACTCGCCGTCGATGTGGAACTCCAGCCGCCCCTCCATGAGCATGTTCATCTGTTCGTAGGGGTGAGTGTGGGGATCGGCCTCGGGTTTGTCGGGGCCGATCTGTGAGAGTCCGATCAGTTGGTCGATCCCGCGGAAGACGACCTGCTGAAAGCCCTCCTCGTCGCGGTAGGGAGCGACGTCCTGTAGGTTATGTACCGACGGAATCTTCGACCTATCGTAATCACGTACCATGTAACCACAGTACAGTCGGTGTCTGTATAAGTGTACGGGCGCGGTGTCGGGTCGTTTTCCCCGACTCGGCTCCGTCGCTCCGAACTCACCGCGAGCGACTGACCTGGTTCCGGAGGTCGTAGGGGTGTTCGCCCGTGATCCACTCGAAGAGGTACTCCTTCGTCTCCCGCTCGGTGCGGACGCCGTCGTGGCCCGTCTCGAGGACGACGTTGGTCGCACCCTCGAGTTCGGGGCTTTCGTCACACCGCCAGTAGAGGGCGTCGTCGCTACCCCGTATCGTGTAGTAGTCGATGTCACCGGGCGTTTCGTCGCGGTTGAGCCACGCCAGCGGGTGGTTGTCGTGCTCGTCGTAATCCGCTCGCAAAAACGGGCTCACCTGGTAGTCGTCGCCGTCGATCCCTGCCTCTGCACACCAGATGTTGAAGACGGTCCCGTGGTTCGGGCCCGCGAGCCCGACGACCGTCTCGACCCACTCGTAGCGATCCCGCGTGGCCATCCAAAACCGGATGCCCGTAACGCCGAGGCTGTGGCCGACGAGCGCGACCCGATCGGCGCCGGTGTGCTCCCGGACTCTCGCGACGAAGTCGTCGAGCTGTTCGGCCATCTCGCGGTGACTCGAGGCGCCCTCGCGGAACGAGATCGCCCACAGTCCGTCGCCGCCGTATCCACGCTCTAAGAAGAACTCGGCGTGGGATTCCCAGTCGCAGGCGTCCCGCTGGGTGCCGTGGACGAACACGACCGGCGTCGGTTCGCGGCCACCGGCGAACGCCCCCGCCGCCGCCCCGACGCCGTGGTACGCCCGGCCGCCCCACCCGCCGTAGGCGCCGTCACTCGACCACGGGAGCCGTGAGTCGTCGGTTCGGTCGTACTCGCAGTTGATCGCACACCCGTCGTTGCGACGGTTCCGTCGGAGCCGTCTGAGAATCCGCAAGAGCGCGGGTGAGAACGGCCAAGGTTGCGTCGTGGCCCCGGAGGTCATACTCGCTGTAGGCCCTCCATTACAGTGACGCTGTCGTCCCACCGGTCGGACGACCAGTTTTCGTTTGCCACCGCCGGTCCGTCGCTCGCTTCGTACACGCCCTGTATGTAGTCATCGACCATTACTTATGTGCTATGGTGTCGGACATCAACCGGGAAGTAATCGATCGTTATTTATCTATTATATTGTCAGTGATCACCCGGATTCCCCGATAGCGACGAGTCAATCGTGCGCCGAGCGTCGTTTCGTCATCGTCGATGCTGTCCGCTGCTCGTCACTGACGGGTTGTCAGTTCTCCATCGAACCAGCCTGCTCGATCCATCCCTCGAGCCGTGTCCGGGGGACGTCGACCGCGAGCGTTTCCGGGTCGGCGTCGGCGAGCTCGGGGACGGTTTCGACACCGGCGGCCCGAAGCCGATCGGCGTAGGTCTCCCCGATGCCGTCGATCGATCGGAGGTCGCGCCCGCGTTCTTCGCCTCCTTTCGCTGTTTCGGGTTCGTCTCCTTCCATCAGCTCAGGTTCGTCGATCTGCGATCGCTCCTCGAACCACGAACAGACCGCCGGCCAAAGCTCCCCGTGGGCTCGTCCGGAGACGGCCAGTCCCATATGTCCGGTGTCGGCCTCGAACACGGTCGGCTCACCCGGCAACACCTCGTTGAACTCCCTTGGAGCCTCCGGCGGGACGACGCTGTCGTAGTTGCCGATCACCTGTGCGATCGGCATATCGAGGTTCTCGAGGTCGGCGTGTCTGCCGTCGACGTACATCTCGTTGTTGTAGATCCGCTCCTCGTGGTAGGTCGCGTCGATGAAATCCACGAGCATCCGTCCGGGAATGTCGATGCTCTCGTCGATCCACCGCTCCATGCGAGCGAAGTTCTCGACGAACTCCTCGTCGTCGATCCCGTCGAAAAAGCGCATGTACTTCGTGATACTGTTTTGAACCGGTTCACGCACCGAAAACGCCATATCGACGATCTCCGCCGGAGCGTTTCCGTAAGTGTCGACGAGCGTCTCGGGATCGAAGAAATCGTCGCCGACCCACTGGTCGACGACGCTGTCTTTCCCTTTGAGGTTCACCGAGGTCGCCATCAACGCGAGGTTCCGAACCTTCTCCGGATACAGCGCGGCGTACAGCACCGAGAACGCGCCGCCCATACAGTAGCCGAAGAGGTTGATCGCCTCGCGTCCGGAGCGCTCGCAGACGACGTCGACGCAGTTGTCGAGATAGCCGTCGATGTAATCCTCGAAGGTGAGCGTGTGATCCAGAAGCGTGGGCTCGTTCCAGTCGATCATGTACACGTCGAAGCCATGGTCGAGAAACGTCCGGATGACGGACCGATCGGGCTGGAGATCCAGGATGAACGGTTTGTTGAAGAGCGCGTAGACGAACAGGATCGGAACGTCGTGCTGGTTCTCGGTCCGGGGCTCGTAGTGGAGCAACTCGAGTTTGTTCTCCTCGTAAACGACCTTGCTCGGGGTCGTCCCGACCTCGACGTCGGCGACCCGTCTGTTGGCGTCGTCGACCTTCGAGAGCTTCTCGACGAACTCAGCGGCGTTTTCCCACGTCTGTCGCTGGAGATCGAACGGGGTCCTCTCGTCCCCGGTCATGTGTCTTCCTCGAGTCGTTCGAGGACGCAGTCGAGTTTCGCCTCGACGTCCTCGAGTCGTTCGAGCCCCCGCTCGACCTTCCGCTGTCGGCGCTCGAGTTCGACGAGCCGTTCGCCGACTTCCCTGACGTCCCTTTCGGTCGCGAACCCGAACTCGTGGAGCGTCGACTGTGCGCTCTCGTCGGCGCGCTGTCGGAACTCGAGGAGATCCTCGGCGTTCTTGCCGGCCATCGCCGAGAACGCCTCGGTCTCGATCACCTCCTTGAAGGCGTCGTTGGCGCTGTCGAGCCACAGATCCCGGATCTCCTCCGGCGCGACGTCCTCACCGCCGGCGGCCGCGGCCATCCGTTCGGCGGTCTCCTCGGCCGCCTCCATCCAGACGGAGTACGCTCGCGTGTTGCTCTCGAGGCTCTCGGCGGAGTACTGATCGTCGTCGATCGCCTCGAACGCGTCGACCCACGATTCGACGAACTCCGCCTGGGCCTCCGTGCTGGCCTCCATCCCCTCGACCATCTGTTCGTTCATCCGCACGAACATCTCGTTCCAGCGCTCCGACGTGGATTCGGAGTCCGATCGGTCTGTCATGAGGGTTGTTACCTATCCTTCACATTTATCCCTTCGGTTCGTTCGACCCCTCAGTGGGGCCCGTACGTCCCCGTCCCGCCCTCACTCCTCGACGAGACAGTAGGCGTGTCCGGGGATCTCGGTACTGAACGCCTCGTCGTCGTCCCAGTAGCCGGAGACGACGGCCCGCTCGGCGTAGTAGATCCGCCCCCCATGGGGAACCGGCTCGCTCGTGACGTGGCCGTTGTGCGCGACGAACCAGCGGAGTTCGCCGCTGGGTTTTTCGAGCGCGACCATCTCCCCTGCCGTCGTGCCGGCCAACACGGCGTCGGCCGTGACGGTGACGGCCCCCATCACCCGCCCACCGACGTCTCTCGCCCACAGCTGTTCGCCGCTGTCGGCGTCGAGTGCGTAGACGTGTCGGTCGTCGCTGCCGAAATACACGACGCCCGCGTCGGGGTCGATCGCCGGCGCGGACATGACGGAGCCGCCGGTCTCGAAAGACCACTCCTCCGTACCGTCCTCGAGAGCCAGCCGATAGAGCCGCCGGTCCCACGAGCCGACGAACGCGCCTCCGTCGTAGGTCGCGATCGGTCCCTTGATGTCCCGCCCGGTCTCGAAGGACCACTCGAAGGACAGCGACGGGAACTCCCAGCAGTACACCAGCCCGTCGTTCGACCCCGTCAACAGCCGCTCGGCGGGCGGATCGATCGCCACCGTCGGGTGGGGCATGTCGACGATCCGGTCGTCGTAAAACAGCGGCTCGCCGTCCTCGGCGTCGAACACCCACAGCTCCCCCCGCTTTTCGGGGTGTCGGTGCTCGACGACGACGTAGAGATAGCCGTCCCAGTAGCCGGCGCTGGACCCGATCGCGACCGACCCGTCCATCTCTTCGGTCCGCCAGATAATCTCGCCCGTTTCGACGTCGAAGGCGTACATCGCGGCGTCCTGTCCGCGGTTCGCCCCGTCGTAGCCGCCGATGTAGGCGACGCCGTCGGCGATCACCGGCGTCGCGTGAAACCCCTGTTCGGTCGCCCGTGTCCGGGTCGTCCATCGGTGTTCGCCCTTCGGTGACACCGCGTGCATCCGGCCGGTGTCGGCGGGGATCAGGATCGTCTCGCCGTCCGGCGTCGGCAGCGGGCTGGCTTTCGCCGCGTTGTGACCGACGTAGTTGACCGGGAGCTGCCAGTTGACCGACACCGAGTCGGGGACGGTCTCGTCGGGGTAATACCCGAGCCGTCGGAGGCCGCGTCGGAACATCGTCACCCCGTCGTCGTCGGGATACGTCTCGTCGTACGGCAACACGTCCGGATCGAAGCCGGCCTGCGGGACGTCGTAGCCGTCGGGGCCCGAAAACGGGGTCGAACAGCCGGCGAACGCGCCGGTCGCGGCCGTCCCGGCGATCGCGAGAAAGCGCCGTCTGCCCGTCCCGACCGCCTCGCGTTTTTCTTTTTCGGGTTGCCCGCCCATCGCTATCGAACGCCAGTAGGGCGTTGTGGTGGATATGTGCTTTGATCGCGGGACTCCGCCGGTCTTCGCGCGGTTCGAACCCAGAGCAGTTCCCCGCGATGGCGCACACAGCTAACCGGGTCGCCCTCCGTGAGATGGGGGTACGACGCCGCCGGAAGGACGTGCTGGTCGATGACCTCGCCATCCGCCTCGACCAACAGCACGGCGTGTTCCCCGCCGACGATCCGATCGACCGTTCCCGTATAAACGCCCGGACGGTCACCACCTTCGGATACGACCCGCTTTTCCGGTGGACTCTCCGATCCTTCCGTCGCATTACCGGCCGAAGCGGCGAACACGAGAGACAGGAGCGCACTGAAGACTCCGAGTACGGTGCGTCGACTGACGGGTAGACATCCGAGCATGAGGTCGTTGGTCCCCTTCTTGGTTATAAACCCTCGTGGCTCCGGACACCGAAGGCTGTCATCTCCCGATCGGGTGGCCGGAATACACATGTTTCTCTGGTGGGAACGGAATGCTATGCGACGGGTTCTCATCGTCGTCGCCCTCGCCGGTCTGTTGCTCTCCGCGGGCTGTGCAGACCTCGATATCGACGACGGTCCGACCGTCGAGTCCGCCGAGCCGCCGACCGATGACGCGGAAACGGAGACGGATGGGGACGCGACCGACGGGATGGACGGGGACGAGGCCCCGACCGACGTCGAGGGCGAACTCGAGATTCACCACATCGACGTCGGACAGGCCGATTCCACGCTCGTACGCACGCCGGACGGCGAGACGATCCTGATCGATACCGGCGACTGGCGACAGAGCGGCAGCGGCGTGATCGCGTATCTCGACGCGCACGGGATCGATCGGATCGGCCACCTGATCGCGACCCACGGCCACGCCGACCACATCGGCGGCCACGCGGCGATCATCGAGGAGTTCGAGACGAACCGCGAGGGGATCGGTGCGATCTACGATTCCGGCGTTCCCCACACCAGCCAGACCTACGAGAACTACCTCGATGCCGTCGACGAACACGGCCACGAACTGCTCGTCGTCGAGGACGGCGACGAGCTGCCGATCGACGACGACGCCGTCTCGGGGATCGTCGTGAACCCGCCGGAAGGCGACAGCGGCAGCGATCTCCACGACAACAGCGTCGCAGTCCTCCTCGAGTTTGGCGAGACGCGATATCTCACGACCGGTGACGCCGAAACCGAGGCCGAATCCCGAATGATCGAGACGTGGGGCGAGGCACTCGACGTCGACGCCTATCAGGCCGGCCACCACGGCTCTTCGACGTCCTCGACGCCCCCGTTCATGGATCGAGTGTCGCCGGGGATCGCGATACTCTCGAGCAATTTCGACTCCCAGTACGGCCATCCCCACGACGAGGTGCTGGAGGCGTTCGCGGATCGGGGGATCGAGACGTACTGGACGGGCGTCCACGGCGATATCGTACTCACGAGCGACGGCGCCGAACTGGCCGTCGAGACGGCCGAACAGTTCTCGAACGATCCCAACGAACTGCTCGAGGCGAAACACGCTGACGATCCCGAGGCCGCCGTGGCCGCGCCTCCGGAGGTGGCCGGATAGGACGATGGAGGGTGTCTACACCGCGACGATCGACCGGATCGTCGACGGCGAAACGGCGGTGCTGTTACTGGAGGAAGACGGCGACGTGATCGAGCAGTTCGACGTTCCGATCGCGCGGCTATCGGACGACATCGGGGAAGGGAGCGTCGTCCGCGTCACTGTCGTCGACGACGAGGTCGACTCGATCGAGCCCGCCCCGGACGCGACGGCCGCCAGAGCGGAACGGATCCGCGAGAAACTCGATCGGCTCTCCAGACGGCTCGGCGACGAGTGAAACGGACGACTGTCGTTTTTTCGGACCGTTTCGATCGCCTCACGGTGAACTCCCGGATCGAGTGCTCCGAAACCACCGTTAGGAATATATCTCTCGATACTGCATGTGATACTCAAATGGTCGAGGGGGGGACTGTTCGAGTGGTGCTTGCAGTAGTGTTCGCATCGTCGCTTTTCGGCGCTGGCGTCGCCGGGGCATCGATCGGAGCTACCGGCACGGCGCTGTCGACTGACGGAGCTATCGCGGAGACACCTCAACAGACGGAGGTCCGTGGCGACGTTTCACTCGGAGATTACAGTCCCCCCAGTACCCTCGAACGTGGCCAGGTGTACAGCACGTCCGTATCGATCGAAAACGCGGGCGACGAGATGTATCGGATCGAGCTGGAGTACCATTTCGAGGGCGATCCCGTCACTATCGAACGACTCGCGATAGAGCCGGGCGAATCGATCCGCGAGTCGGTCTCTTTCGGAGTCGCCGACATCGAAAGCGCCGTCGGATCGGTCGAGAGCGGGCAACTGTACACCCACGGGGTCGCCGTGACGATCGTCACGCGCGACGGCGACCGCGTCGAGAGCGACCGCCTCTCCGAGGACGTCCGAATCGCACCGAGCGAAGACGGCGCCGGATCAGCCCTCGATGTCGAACTCGAAGCCGACCTCCCGGACATACTCGAACGCGACCGACCGACTCAGGCTCGAGTACGAATCACGAACAACGCCGACCGTGAGGCCACCCTCGAGATGGGCTATTTCTTCGAGGAGACCGTCCTCGCCTCCGAGCAGATCGATGTCGGCCCAAACACCGAGATCACACAGGAGGTCCCGATCGACGTCACCGATATCGAGAACGAACTCGGCACCACGCTCGATCCGTCTCGGGAGTATTACCACGAGTTCGCCGTCCGCGAGTTCGGGGGTGACGGCGACATACTCGATCACTCGGGCGGACCGGTTCGGATCGCCCCGCCGGATGGGGGCGCGGATAGCACCGACTCGACGGAAGCGACACAGGCCCCCACTGCCGACGAATCCGGCGGTGGCGACCATCGTGGGTTCCTGACGAACGATCCCGACTCCTCGATCGCCTTCCTCGACGATCCGATGTTCCTCACTGTCGTCGGTTTCTTCCTGTCGGTGCTCGGTATCCTGTATCAGATGGCCGGGGGTGGGTAAGCGATGGCGCGTGGCTCACCCGCACTCTGGAGTGCGGTCGTTGGCCTCCCGATCGTCGGGATCGGTGTCTACGTCTATCTCGTCGATACCGGCTTTTCACCGTTGCTCGGGCTCCCTTTCGTCGTCTTCGGTGCCTTCGTCGCCTTGCTCGGGTTGTACATCCAGATCATCGGCGCCCCGAAACGCCCCTCGATGCGGGACGACGAGGCGCTACTGGAGACCCGACACCCGACCCAGCGTGTCGCGCTCGTGTACGTCTCCGTCGGCGTTCCCACGCTTCTGGTGGCGGCGTATCTCTTCTTCGAAACGCAGTACCCGTTCGTCTATCCGACCGTCGCGCTGGTCGTTTCGCTGTACGCGCTGTCGTCCGGCCTGCAGACCTACTGGTCGAACAGCCTCACCACCTACTATCTCACCAACCAGCGCGTCATCCGCGAGTACCGGTTCATTTCGCTCTCCCGGCGGGAGGTGCCGCTGGGGAAGGTCCGGGGCGTCGAGGAAAACCGGTCTTTCATCGAGACGTTCGTCGGGCTCGGAAACGTCAGGGTGTCCAGCGGCGGCGGCCGACGGCTCTCGATCGTCGTGGCGAACATCAAACAGCCACGGGCGTTCGCCGACGAGGTTCGGAAACAGCTCGGATGAGGCTACCGAAGTCGCCGCCGGCTCTCCGCTCTGCGAGCTACCGCGGCTCGACGAACTCGAACGGGATGCCCGAATGGCCCGCCGGTGCCACGAACGCCCGTCGATACGGTCCCAGCCCCTCTTCCGGCGGCTCGCCGATGAACGACAGCCCGAGCCGTTCCGCATCCGCCATCGCTGCGGCCAGATCCGGAACCGAGAAGGCGACGTGGGCCGCCGAATACCGTCCGACGGTGTCGAGCAACTCGTCCGCGGACGTTCCTCGCTTTTCGCGAACGACGAGGTGAAACTCCGCCGTGTCCGTCTCGAAAAACGCGACTCTGACCGGTCCGTCGGTCGTCTCCCGGAGATCGAGCCCGAGATCGCGGTAGAACGCGACGGCGTTTTCGAAATCGGCGTCGAGCAGTTGGCCGACGTGGTGGATCTCCATACCGGGCCGAGGAGGGGATGGGACTTAACCATCCCACCGCTGCGTCGTTCTCTACCGGTTCGCGACCTACTGGTTCACGGTCCTGTTCGGCGGCGGTGCCTCGATCGCGCTCACGTTGAAGGACCCGCTCCCGCCCGAGGACGGGTGACGCCGCGTTTCAGTCTTCGGACTGGACGCTCTCGGAATCGAGTGTGCGGTCCCGGAAAGGAAGCCGGAACTGTAGCCGCCTGACGATCGGGTGATCCTCGATCCGGATTGCGACCCACGGGAGCAACAGGACGAGGGCGGTGAGTGTAGCGTAGCCCAGCACCTCGACGACGGGGAACAGGGCGCCGAGCGATCCCCCGGGCCGGGTGATCCCCACCCACGCCGAGCCGAGCCGGAGCAGCCCGAGAACGGCGATAGCGCCGAGGCCCAAGACGAGAACGGCGGCCCCGCTTCGGGTGGTCGGCCGTCCCTCGATGTAGCGCCAGCCGATCCAGCCGCCGACCGACGCGCCCAGCGTCAGCGTCAGAAACACCTGCGATCCGAGCAGCGCCGCCCCGGCGGCGATGAGGACGGCGATAGCGAACAGCGGACCGGGATCGAAGACGCCTTGCTTTCGCGTTCGGACGCCGATGGCGACGAGCGCGAGGCCGAGGAGCACCCCAACCATGACGTCCCCGAGGTAGTGGACGCCCATCACGACCCGGGAGATCGCGACGACGACGATTACGCTGCCGGCCAGCAGATACCGACGGAGACGCGTTCCCCACTCCATGGTGACCGCCAGTGCGCCGTAGAACGCGGCGCTCCCCATCGCGTGCGCGCTGGGGAACGTGTAGCCGGGATAGTTCTGGGGAGAAAAGGCGAGTTCCGGTCGCGGCAGCTGTACGATCCCTTTTATTCCGGCCGAGAGCGCCAGCGCCGCCACCCCGACAGCGATCACGAACACCCGGTCCCGTCGGTTCTCCCGGGCGCCGAACCAGTAGATCAACACGCCCAGGACGAGCAACAGCGCCCCGTCGCCGAGGTGTGTGAGCCACTCGAAGGCGGGGACGGCCGGCCCGGCGGACTCGTGAAGCGCCTCGTTTATCGACGGATCCCAGAGGAGACTGAGGTCCACAACGGATGGGCGTGCATGCGAACAAAAAAGGATGTTGGCATCCCCGTATTGCTCCCGGCTTCGGGCGGTACCCGCTCGCAAGCTACGCTGTCGCTCGCGAGCCAGCGCAGTTTCTCGATCCACACCCGCTGGACGTCGTCGAGCGCAGCCTCGTCTCGATTGCTGGTTGGATGTTAATAGTAAATTGTCTATTATTACAAAATCTTATTATTCGAACGGCTGAACGCACAAACATGCGCACGGTTGCTGTCGACGTCGGTGGGACCCATACCGACCTCTATGCCTGGCTCGACGGTGAGGCGACGAGCGAAAAAGTTCCCACAGTCCCTGACGATCCCACACAGGGCGTTCTCGATGCCCTGGATCGCGCCGAGGTTGATCTCTCGTCAATCGGGTATTTTCTCCACGGGAGCACGATCACGACGAACGCACTCATCGAGGGGGAGTTCCCCCGAACGGCGTTCGTGACCACCGACGGATACCGGGACGTCACCGAGATCGGCCGGTACCATCGCGAAAAACTGTACGATCCGTATCAACAGAAACCCGACCCGCTGGTACCGCGTCGGCATCGGTACGTCGTTCCGGAGCGGATCGAATCGGACGGCGAGGTGCGGGATCCACTGGACGGCGAGACACTGACGGAGCTGGCGGAGACGCTCGGAGCTGGGGACTTCGAGAGTGTGGCGATCGGCTTTATCAACAGCTACGCCAATCCGGACCACGAGCGGCGTGCCGCAGAGACGCTTCGGGAGCAAACTGATCTCTACGTCGCACGTTCATCGGAAATACTGCCGGTCCTGGGGACGCTCGACCGGTTTTCGACGACTATCGTCAACGCGGCGCTGGCGCCGTTGATGCGGGACTACCTGAACCGATTGCGCGAGCGACTGTCCGCTCACGGATTCGATGGACAGTTCTTCGTGATCACCTCGAACGGAGGTGTCCTCGGCGCTGATCAGACGATCGCCCACGCTGAAATGACCGTCCTGTCGGGACCGGCAGCGGGGGCGAAGGGTGCCGGGTTCGTCGGTGACGCGATCAACCGGTCCGATGTGATCGGCATGGACATGGGTGGGACGAGTACCGATGTATCACTGGTTGAGGACGGGGAACCCCTGACGACGACAGAGTTCGAGGTCAAGTTCGACGTCCCGATATCCGTCCCGATGGTCGACGTCACGACGATCGGTTCGGGGGGCGGCACGATCTCCTGGATCGACGACGGGGGATCGCTTCGAATCGGCCCGAAAAGCGCCGGTGCGGATCCGGGGCCCGCCTGTTATCCCAGCGGCGGCAGTGCTCCGACGATCACCGATGCGAACCTCCTGCTCGGTCGGCTGAACCCCGAGTACTTTCTCGGCGGTGACATGTCCCTCGACCGCGAGGCAGCCGAGGCGGCGATCGCGACGCTGGCCGACCGCCTGGGGCTCGATCCAATGAAAACCGCCCACGGGATCATCGAAATCGCCAACGAAAACATGGCATCGGCGATCCGGGAACTCACGATCGACCGTGGGCGTGATCCTCGCGATTACGTGCTCGTCGGGTTCGGCGGCTGTGGACCGATGCACGCGGTCGGCGTGGCACAGAGCCTGGGGATCCCTCAAATAGTCGTGCCGTTTTCGCCGGGTGTTCTCTCGGCGTATGCGGGGACGCGAATGGACCTGCAGTACGATGCCGAAACCTCGTTCCACGCGTCGGTGACCGAGGCCGATCCGGAAACGATGAACGCCCGACTCAACGAAGTCGAATCCCGGGCAACCGAGCCGCTTGTGGATGATCAGTCGCAGCTCGGAACGATCGAAGTCAGTCGGGTCGCGGAGATGCGATACGTCGGTCAAACCTACGAACTCGACGTCCCGTTACCGGACGGCTCGACTGACCGGAACACGATCGACGCTGCCGCGGAACGCTTCCACGAAATCCACGAGCGGGAGTACGGGATCTCGAACCGCTCGTTCGACGTCGAGTTCGTCTCCGTGCGGGCTCACGCGTCTGCCGCGTTGAGCGAGACAAGCGAGGCGCCCGAAGCCGCCGGTAGTGGTGAGACTGACAGCCGGTCGCGATCGGTGTACTTCGACGGGGAATGGATCGAAACCGCCGTGTACGATCGCCTAGGGCTCGGTGCCGGCACCCGTCTGAAGACGCCAGCGATCGTCGAGGACGAAACCGCAACGATCGTGATCGAGCCGGGGGCGGAGGCCTGGGTGGACACGAGTGGAAACGTGGTCATCGATACGGAGGCGGTAGCATGAGCCGATCGGAGTCCTCAGAACTCGATCCGATCTCCTTCGAGGTTCTGCGGAACAGTTTCGAACATGCGGCAGACCGTATGAGTTCAGTACTTCAGCGGACGTCGTTTTCGCCGATCATCTACGACATGGTGGATTTCTCGAACGCCGTGTTCGGCCCCGACGGGGAACTGGTCGGACAGACGGCTAACTGCCCCGTCCACCTCGCCGCCATGCATTTCAGTGTTGAGGCGGTCGTCGACGAGTTCAGCCCCACCGCCATGGATCCCCAGGACGTCTTCGTTCTCAACGATCCATACGAGGGGGGAACGCACATCAACGATATCACGTTCGTCGAGCCGGTGTTCGATTCGGCGGACGAACTGCTCGGATACGCGGTGAGCCGTGGTCACTGGACGGACCTCGGAGGCGGGGCTCCCGGCGGGACTGCCTGGGGCACCCACCTCGCCGAGGAGGGGCTTCGGATTCCCCCAACCCAGCTCGCAATCGAGGGGGATCTGCGCGATGACGTGGTCCGTATTTTCCAGCGAAACACACGAACGCCACAGTATATTTCCGGCGACCTCCAGGCACATCTGGCCGCACTGACCGCAGGCCGGAAGGAACTCCAGCGAGTCGCCGAAAAGTACAGCCCGGACACCGTCAGGCAGGGGATGGCGGATGTCCTGGATTACACGGAGGAACGGACTCGTGCGGCGATAGAGTCGATCCCCGACGGCGAATACACCGCTACGGACTACGCGGATTGTGACGGGATCTCGGACGATCCTGTGCGTGTCGAGGTCGAACTCACTGTCGACGGAGAGGAAATCGTCGTCGATTTCAACGGCACTGATCCGGAAGCTCGGGGGGCGATCAACTCCCCCAGAGCGAACACCCACTCGGCGGTTTATTACAGTCTGAAATTCTTCACCGATCCCGATGCTCCAGCGAACGGGGGGATGTATCGTCCCGTGACGATCGACCTTCCGGAGGAAACCTGGCTCAACCCCGACTGGCCTCGGCCGACCTATGGGTGTACGATCATCAGCGCTCCGAAGGTCTGTGCGGCGATCTGGCAGGCTATCGCGAAGGCCATCCCGGACCAGTCGATCGCGCCAACGTACGCGGACTGTAACTCCTTTGACTTTCAGATCGAAGACCCCGAAACCGGCGATATCCACGTCGCTGCGGACCTCCCGCCGGGCGGGTGGGGCGGGACACCCTTCGACGACGGCATGGAGACGACCTACGATCCCCACGGGAACTGCATGGATCTCCCCATCGAACGCGCTGAGCGACTGTTCCCACTCACGATCGATCGTCACGAGTTCCTCCCCGACTCGGGCGGTCCGGGCGAACACCGCGGTGGACTCGGCATGGTTCGCGAGTTCACCTTCCACGGGTACACTGAACTAAGCGTGGAGACGAACCGGACGCGCGAGGGTACCCCCGGCGTCAACGGGGGCCTGCGCGGATCACGCGCACTCGTGATGAAAGACACCGATGACCCGTCCGGTGACGAGCCTGAGCGATCGGTCATCGCCGGGTTCGACGACGACGGCGAGTGGCACACCTCTATCAAGAGTAGCGTACCGTTTCGCTCCGGGGACACGTTCACCATCGAAACCGCTGGGGGTGGCGGCTGGGGCGATCCGTCCGACCGCGACCCACAGGCCGTTCTCCGAGACGTCCGCAACGGCAAAGTCACCATCGAGCGCGCAAGGGAAGAGTACGGTGTCGTGATCGATCCGGAGACTCTGACGATCGAACGGGACCGGACAGCTGCCCTCCGCGACGAAGCCGAAACGCGACGAGGTCGCCCCGGGGAATAGCTACAGGTAGCTGGAGGCCGATATGAGTGTATGGAACTCGATGAAGCATCCGACGACCGTGGACGGCTCACACGCATACTACTGTCCGGCGCGCTGGCTGTCGTCGCCATCGCCTCGTTTCGACGGGGAAGGCGGTTGACAGGCGCGCTGACTGCCGCCGGGGCGGTCGCCCTCGGATACGCGACAGTGAGCGACACGCCGGACCCCATCGAAACGGGTGACACGGCGGATTTAGGGACGGAGGAATCCGCCGCCGAGTCGACTGTCAACCACAAACGGATGCGCTGTGCGATCTGTGACGAGGCCATCACCGTCGGTCAGGCCCGGCGACCGAACGCGGATCACGAAACCGTCCACGACGCCTGTCTCGAAACGGCGCAGTGAGCCGAATCGGAGCCCGCTAGGATCTCTCTCTTTTAACACGTCACCGGAACGCTCAACGTTCCTGACGCTACGTAGTTGATTCCGCTGAAAAATGATGCCGAACAGACTTGCAGTCCTGTGGATTCCCGATCTACATCAGGCGGTCGACCAGCTTCGTCGCCCTGCCCTCGACCTTTTGGGTAATATCCTTGAGACGGAGCGAGTTCGAGAACGCCAACAGCGTCGGTGGCCACAGCCCGATGAACAGGCCGTGTTCTTTGTTCCCACGCACGTAAAACTGGTACCACGACAGCAGCACGGATCCAACCGCCGCCAGAACTACTGGGTCGAGTCCCGTTTTTTTCTCGATCTCTTTAGCCGCTTCTTTCTCTTTTTGCTTTTCCATCAACAGTCCGTTGAGTTCCTCCGTGTATTGTTATACGCTGCTAACTCTCACAATCCGCTGGGTTTCATCGTTAATGCGACCTTTCCACCGATCGCGAATACTCCTCTGTAATACTCGCAGAATGTATAACTACTTTGACTTTTCGGGTGGGGGTTTTTATCGTTCAATTCGCTATCTCCCCTTGATCAGCATATGTTCCGACCAGTTGTCGAAGCCTACCGGCACCTCGCCGATGCACGCCCGCTCGTCCGGCCGACGTACAATCAACTCGAGGTGATGTTGCTTCCACCGTACGGGGACCCGGAGGTCAACATCCCGGGCGAAGTCGGGACGTACGTCGCCGCCGGGGTGTTGATCAACTCCATCGCCGAGCTGATGTATGACGATTGAAGACGGCCGCTGATTGCGTCTGCGTCGGCGGAGCGTATCTCTGTGCCCCGCCCTAGAAAGAACAGTGAACTGGCTATCTCGGAAGTGTCAAATACTGGGAACGTATCTACAAAGGGTGGCTTACCTGGCGCCACCGTAGCTATCGAGCTATCCACGGGGACAACGCCTCTCAAGGGTATCGTTTCCCGAATCCGAACTGGGGATGAGCTCCCTTGTGCTCGTCGGCGCCATGGAAGTAGGATCCGGTTTCTTCGGTGTCTCTCTGCTGATCGAACCGCCGTCCCGGGTCGGTTGTCGACGACGTCGTGTCGAGTGTCCGGATCGCGAACGGGAACGGGAACAGGGATATCCGTCTTCGGCCCGTAACACGGAAAATGGGTCGACCGACCGACATGTATAACTCCGTTCGGAGACGACTCCTCCCGGGCATACATAGTGTGTTCGATGTCCTCATAGGTGGATACGCGCTCAGCGATACACCGCCCGAGGAGTACGTCGCCACACTCGACTGTTCCGAGTCCGAGGCCGAGGAACTGCTCGCTTCCGTCGGATTCACTCGGAACCTTTTCGCCTCGTTAAAAGTGCGAGTCGATGGCAACGTCTCCGATGGCTCGTGGGTGTACCGCGAATCGATCCTCGCTGACTACCAGTTGCATGTGACGATTCATCGAGCGGAGACCGGGGTCCAGACCTACGCCCACTGGGAGTACTCCTCCATTCGTCACCCCTATCGCCACTACCTTGCGCGGGAGTATAGCGCCGACACGGGCGTCCGGATGATGCGGTCGGTACTGGAGAGGACGACGGACCGGTTCGGTATCTCCTGGCATATCAAATCCCCGCACCGACGATACACCTGGTACATCAGTCTTCTTCGGGTCGTTTCAGAACCCCTGGCCCGCAGAGTTGCCGACGTCTCTGAACGGTTCGAGGAGGGGTTGACTGAGGGGTCACCGGGAATCTTCCAGCGGGTTTCATCCGCTCTTCGTTGAGCTCCCCGCGGTTGAAACCTCGGGGTTCGCCCTGTACTTTTTACATGCATAGCGTCCGTTCGAACTCCCTTTGAAGAACGCCAGCATGCCGCCTCCCGGATTGTGACCCTCGCCGAGACAGTCCGGGCATGTGGCTCGCTGCGCTCGCGGGAACGGGGACAGCTCGATCTTCAGTCGAGAGAGCAGCATACCACGACGAGCGGAGCGAGTCGTGGTTTCACCGCCAGAGCAAGCTCTGGCGAGCCCTCAGTCGTTCGTGAACTCACTCCCGAGGACACCGGACGCGACCGACGGGAGCGTCCGGGACGTTTTTCCCCAAGTTTTTGCGACTCGAGCGAGGCCGTCGGCCTTGCTGACCGTGCGAACGGCGACTTCGTCGCCGTGAGCAGAGAGTGGTGCCCGCAGCGAGCGAAGCGAGCGAGGACACCCGAGGAGTAAAAAGTGGGTGTGATGCCGCCTCCCGGATTTGAACCGAAGGAAGACGTGCTCACTCGCTACGCTCGTTGCGCGCGACTTCCAGGGTTCAAATCCGTCCGTTGGCATTCTGGATTCTGACGGTTCGCTTCGCTCACAGGTCAGAATCACAGAAGTGCCGCCTCCCGGATTTGAACCGGGGACAGCTCGATCTTCAGTCGAGTGCTCTCCCAGTCTGAGCTAAGGCGGCGCGTTCGGAACGACGCGAATGAACGTCAAAAGGATTTC
>LKMJ01000960.1_pt1 | contig 24336 bp, 30 predicted proteins | sample 643391 | NCBI WGS metagenome assembly LKMJ01 (sample SAMN04112250, study PRJNA286221) | soda lake metagenome | biome: soda lake; feature: Kulunda Steppe; material: water; isolation source: sample PL-Br10 brine of Picturesque Lake | place: Russia: Kulunda steppe | collected 2010-07
CCTACCCCCCCTAACCACTACCCTCAAAAATGACCCCTAAATGCGGACGCATTGACGTTAAATACGCGAATTGTTCGTATCATACGCGCATTGGTCTGGGCAAATGGACGCATGACCCAACCCTGAACTTTTGTATGGCTGGTGTTCACCAGCAACCTGAACAGTCAAACTTCCTGATCCTAGAGATTCCTATGTCAGAGCTTATGGATGTTTTTTGTATGGCTGGTGTTCACCAGCAACCTGAACAGTCAAACTACCTGGCTGACGGTCAACCTTTAACTTTTAAACTTGTAAGGATGGGAGTAGAGAGGTTGAGGTGCCTGTGGGATATGGATGGGTGGCAGCAGCAGCATATGCCCCGGCACAGATCCAGCCAGAGCGTACAGAGTTGAATCTAGGCTCTTTGTAGCTTGGCTTAAGGCTGCTCTGGACGGGCGAGACCGCCTCTCCTTGCCAACCCCACTTTTATATGGTTTTTCTTTTTTTGCTCCGATCTCATATCTTGGTGTGGGAGGCTCTATTCATACCTCTAATACTTTGCATCATCTTAAAGAGCTCGGTCTTGATACACAGAGAGCCCCAAAACTGCTCTCAAATAACATGCAAACTGTGCATTATGCGCACATAATTGATTCACAAGGTGTAGCAACTGTAGTTGGCGGCACAGATTTTTGAACCGTACTGACATCTGGTTCAACTTAAGAAAAATTTCAACGTCACAGAATTCATTTGCATCTGCTTTATGTCTCTGAAGAGAAGGGGTATCCCATCAAGATCCCTGTGCAGGAATTGCTTTCTGCTTCCAGGAAGCAATCGTTGTGCATGCAGACCTCTTTTTATCTTTTGGCACTGGGCACGCCTCAACAAACAAGCAATCCTGCTAGTCCCTTATCTTCTGCTTGCATGCACGCTTTGCTTCCCACCACTTTTTCCGCTTCAGCTCCTTTTGCACACGTAGCTGTAATTTCATGCACTTCTTTTTCATGACCTTATCCCTTTTCCGCTGCTGACGCTGCGTGCGAGCAATAAAGAGAGCTTGGTGGTGCAAGCATCCTAGAGCAAGGCTTCTTGCGTCCTCTGTTGGCAGCTGTCTTGTCTTAAGCTCCTGCTTGTGCCCAATCCTGTGTGCCTGCAAGGCGCGTGTACATTAGTAAGCAGTGTCTTTGATGGCTTCAATGGCGATAATGAGCCATTGTCTAGATGTCAGCAAGCTCAGCATGTTAAACATTTTCACCTATCTGCATGAGGGCGGAGTACATATGCCTCGTAGGCTATGCCACCTCAGCTGCTCAACTGCACATTATAAGCAAAAATTAGCTTGACATTCTTGGGAAAAAAGCGGCTCTTTGATTATGTACTAGCTGAAAGTGAACAGTAGTCCAAGCCTGAAGAGCTGAGCCAATTCGCAATCGTCTTAAGTGCATGCACAGATTCAAAGGTATCCCCAAAGCAATGTCAATGTGGCACCAATGAGATGCATTTAAAGCTTGCATACTGGCAACAATTGGAAGACGCAATTAACTGGTCCCAACATGCTTTTAGCGGTGCTGTCTTCTTTGTCTTACAGTTTTGAACAAACTTATGTACATGTAGACCATGTGAGTTACAAAGCCTAGCTGAGAACACAAAAGACAGCAGTAGTTCTGTTTCTTCAGACTGAGTCCCAAAGACTTGGAAGGATTTTTGGTATCCAGGTGATTTCAGGATTAAGCGGGTCAAGAGGAGGGGTAAAAGGAGGGTTGGCTTTCCTGAAAAGAGTTTGAAAGAATTTACCAGCTCCCCATGTCCCTAGCAAAGGACAGCCCTGCTTGCTACTTTGCCCAGCATTTAAATAGGGAATGTGCTGTGCAGCATAATGCGAGCGCTACTGGGTGCCTATGCGCATGCTTTGTGGGGGTGCACAAACGCTCCATGCATGAGTGTGTGCATGCTGTGTGCATGCATACACAATACAACTGCATGCATCCTTGCTTCATGTACCTATCTGTGTGCATGCATACACAATACAATTGCATGCATCCTTGCTTCATGTACCCATCTGTGTGGAGACCTTATCTATAAGCTTGACAGAGACAGGTGGTTCATCAAAGATGACACCAGTTTGCCAAATTATCGCCAAATTATTGAGATCCATGCCTCAAACAGACAACCTTCACCCAAAGCTAGAGTCATGACATCCGTGCCAATTCAAGTCCTTGAATTGACAAACAGAGCTAGATAGACCAGGTCGTGTCTTCCATGTGAAAGCGTGCTACATACAAAGCCCAAGAAATTGGGGGTTTCAGTCAAAATTGGTTGAGAATAAGATGAATAGAAAAGCATTCCGAGTTTTGACAATCGTGCTGCTTGCATGGGGAACGGGTGCTTACAAGAATACACAGGCACTTTTATCTGGGGAGGGACGTGACAGGGGCCTAAGAGCAGTAAATAGTTCAAGGTGCTCTCAGATGCTGGTAAGTGGGTGGGGTGGGTTATACAGTGATCATAATTGGGTGAGGGTCAGTGGGTGGTTTGACATGTTTGTGGGCTAATGTGTGGTTTGGTTGGATTTGGGGAAGGACTACAGTCACAGAGCACATTCAGCGCTCCGTGGCTCTGCGTGCATGCATGGTTCCGCTCCCGCCTCCTCAATTGAATAAAATCTATTGGAATATAGTCGATGGTTAGGAGAAGTGAGAAAATAAATCACAGACAGGAAAACTGCACGTGCAGGCGGTAAGGTTAGCTAGGAAGGTAGTCAGGGGCCCACAGGCCCCATCCTGCCTCCCTTCTGTGCGACCCCCAAATTCTTAAAAGAGCATAGCACCGCCGCACAAGTGCTACGGAAAGACAGCGAGTTAAAAAGGATGTTCTCCCCTTAAATTCCCTCCTCTTGCACCCTCCATTAAAAGATGCATACCTTGTGGCACAAGGGTTTGGCGTGGCAGCCCTCGCACGCTCTGTCGCAGCCCTCATGCGCCTTGCTGCAGCCATCATGCGCACATGTGCGCCTGCCATTGCCTGGCTCTCTGGCACTGCTCACCCCGCCTCCCTCACTGTTGCTACTTTCGCCGCTTGATCTGCCGCCGCTGGCACCGCCGGTCCACTCCCGCACCTCTGCACAGCTGCCGGTGGCGCACTGTTGCTGGCGCTTTGCAGGCTGGCCCTGCTCAATATGGGCTGGGGCTGGGGCAGGGCAAGCTGGGTGCGCTGCACACTGGGCCACAAGCACTAGCGGGGAGGCCCAGGGCACTGGCAGGGGGCCGGTCCCTGCAGGCAGGTGAGGGCTGTGGCAAACCTCCCCTCCCCCGTCCAAGCCGCCTGCTGAAGACTCACCGTGGGCAGAGAGCTCAGCGCACGCTGCACGCTGCTGCCCTTGCAGGCACGCCCGGCTCTGCTCCTGCTCCTGCTCCTGCTGCACCACCTCCTCCCTATGAGGCTGCTGCTCTTTGCACGCTCCAATGACTCTGTCCTGCACCTGCACCTGGCCCTGCTCCTGGCCACAGCCCTCGTGCACTTGAAGCGTGCTGCAGCAGGGCAGAGTTGTCTCCAGGCGCCTCCTCTTTGCGCTCCGCATCTGCACCTGTGAGGGCGTGCGGATGGGGCCGAGCCATGGGGGCACGTGCTGGTGTGGCAAAGATCCACCCATGCAGGACGTGCACTGTGGCAAGTACCGAAGATCACCAGGATGTCAACGCTGGCTTTGTGCACCACCCACTTCTCAAATGCAGCTTGGAGTGTCCCTTGGGAGTGAAGGCTGGATGCACTTTAAACCCTAGAAAATGTGTACCAACGTGAAGACACAAGGGGGTGCACTCTGGTGTCAGCGTTCTGCTGTGTTGATGTGTGTAGCATCTCCCTTAGCCTTCCAGTGCCCTGGTCATGCCAGCATCAGCACAACTTCTCACCAGACAAGTGGCCTGATCTGCATGACTCTTGCCTCGTCCCCTTCTGCCCGTCAAGGTGATGCCCTCCTTGCTCTCGCTGCTGCTGCTGCTGCAATTGCGCTCGCATCGGCTGTCACAAAGTCTGTGTGTGGCAATTTCCACACCTGCTGACCCTCCTGGCTGCCTTTGCAGTAGCTGCGTCATAGGCTGCTTGAGCTGAAGCATAAGCTTACCTGCCCTGCCCCTCACACAGTGCTGCGCTTGGGACGCACCCAGCACATCGGCTCTGCCCTCATGGCTCCTGCAGCCTCTAGCCCCACTGTCACAGCTTTGCTGCACTTTGCAGCACCGGCTCTGCTGCCTGGGCTGTGAGGGCCGCGGCACTGATGATGCAGGCAGCAGCCTCTGCTTATCTCTTTGCTGATCTGTGTCCAGCCTCGGCTGATCTGAGTCCAGCCAATGTTGATCAGAGTCCAGCCCCCTTGCGCCTTCAAACACATCCAGGGGCAGAGCTCCTGCCCCCTGCGTGGTGTCACGCTCAAGCATAGGCTTGGGGTGCTGCTGCTGCTGCTGCTGCCACTGCTGTTTTTGTTGTTGTTGCTTGCAGCGCTCCTGTAGCTTTAGCTCTTGCTGCTGCTGCTGCAGCTGCCGCTGGTGGTGGTGGTGGTGGTGGTGGTGCTGCAGCTGCCCCTTTGTACACCGCTCTTGCGCGAGCAAGCGCTCCAAGGCCGTCCAATTCCCAGGGTGACTTGCGGCTTGAGAAGCCTTCCTGGATTGCCACTGCCCTAGGCTCATTGCTGGGTTGGCAGCTAGCCTCAGGGACGCCTGCGCAGTGCAGCACACATGACAAGATGGGCAGCTGTTATAGACCTGCAGGTCCCAAAAGGGCAGCAGCGTGCTGCAGCGTGCCCACACGTTGCAACGGCCTGGCCTGCCTGGAGTGCCCGGCATGCATTGGATCCTGCTCTTGAATGTGTGTCCATACCAGGGTTGGGTCATTCGACTGTTCTGGATTTGCAATGCGCAAATGATCTGGTAAAATTCAAAGTACGCCATATGATTCAATCAAATGTTTGCCTGTGAGCTTCAAGAGGAGGGGGAGGAGGGGGCCCCCCTCCTCTCGCTAACTGACGCCAACCGACCCTTCCCCCACCCCCACCCCCTGATTCCACATACACACATTTCACAAACAACTCTCAAGACTAGGTTGTCAATGTGGGGGGCCACTCAAAGTCGCAGAACGGAGCAAAACAGGTGCATCGTAGGGCCCATGTTGGGGAGGGTCTTTAAAATCCGCGAACGAATTAGTGTTTTACGGTGTGGCAAACAAAATGGTGAAGTTTGAATTTGCAAATGATTCAAAATGCACGAATGACCCACCCCTGGCGCACACCCTAAGAGATGTCTGTGTTGAGGGCCCTGCGCTGTGAGAGCATCTTTGCCTCACCTTGAACTTCTTGTGTCCAGCCTTTCCGCCCATGCTTTCAAACTGGGTTCCTGTGACCAAGTTGCCACTTGGCAGCCTCACCCGATCTTTGTTGTCCAGCCAAGTGCCCTGCGCACGCGCGCCATGTGCTGTCTTAGGTGGACAGACAAAGGGTGTGGTGGGGGTGGCATATGTACGGACGGTGGCACAGGCGGCCACGGCTGTGGTGTGTGCTCCTCCGAGGGAAGAGGGGTGCGGCCCCCGGGGAGTCCTGCAGATTCTTCGCACATGACCTGGCCCAGTCCATACACCCCCGCCAGCGCGAACCCCAACCGCGCCTCCAGTGAGCACAGACCGCCTACAAGGCACTCTTCCAGGGAGATGGAGCATGCCTTCACCTTGGCCAGCACTCGTTGGTCGACTGAGGCCGATTTCCACAATCAGCATTCCTTTGTCGACGAAGGCTAATGATGATCAGCACCATGAATGACCACAGCTTCAAAAGGCTCCCCACAGACAGCAACAGCCCTTCAAGCACTCACACACTGCTTCAAACAGCTCCAAAGTTGCATGCCTCTCCCATTTCCTTCAAACAATCCCATTTCCAAGTGTCCATCTTGTCATTCACGGGCCTGGATCGACAATCCTCACCTTCAGCTCCCCACATATGACCTCCACCGCATTGCCATCCTGGATGCCGCGACTTCCGCTGTGCCACGTCCCCAAGGCATGCTTTGTGTTTGGCGCCTGCTGCCTGCGCGGCTGTCTAGGGCTGAGGGGCACAGGGATGCGGGAGGCAGGTTGCTGCATCGAGGTGGCCCTGCCTGCAGGGCCTGCCTGGTCATCACTGCTGCTGGACGGAAACTCGTACGGGTTGTCGTGCTCTGGGCTTAGGAGGCAGCTGCTGTGCACGGCTCTGGCCCTTTTGCGGCTGCTGCACCGCAAGCCGTTCCGGCACAGTTGGCTGTGCGTACCACCATCACCCGCCCCCGTATCCAGCACCGACGGCAAGCTGCTACCTGTCCCGCGCGCTGCTGGGGGCAAGAGAGGCAGGGGCGGAGGAGCAAGGCGAGGCTGGGTTGCAGCTTTGCCCCCAGCCTCACTGTCAGCAGCAGCAGGAGTCGGCAGTGGAGCACGTGAGGTTGGCTTGGTGAATACGCTGTGCACAGCCACTGCAGCTGGTGCTGCAGCGGCATGGCGCTCAGGTCGGGCAGCCTGCCGTACACACGCATGCACCTCCGCCTCCTGCAAGGTGCAGGTGCAAAAGCAGGGGAGACCGGGGAGCACCCTTGAAATGAGGGTGTGTGTATGAGAGGGGTGCTTTCCGCACCGTGTCTTTTCTATTCTTTGTGTACACACTCGTGATGACAAAACATGTTGAATGGAAAAACAGGCCTGGGCTTCTCGGCATGCTGCAAAGCCAGCTCATACCTGCAGGTGAGTTCTGACAAGTAGGGTCTGTTCATGCGTGAGCACACGCGCGCATGCGAAAAGCAGGAATGTTTGACCTGCGATGTTCTGCTTTCAAGGCGGGCACAATGTAGGTTTTATCTCAGGGCATGGGGCAGGCACATGCAGGCAGTGGCCGGCACTGGAAGGGCGCGCCTAACTTCAACGTGGCATTGAGCATCACAGCAAGTACCTGCCTGCCGCAATTCTGCAGATCAATGCACAGATCTTATTTCAGCACAGTACGGCCCCGCCCTACCGTCCCTAGCCCTGCCTGGCCCCACCTGCATGCCTGCCCGGTCAACACTGCCACCACTGCCACCATCTGTCCTGCCTGCTGCTGCTGCTGCTGCTGCTGTCCCCTGCAGCTGGAGGCCCTGATGGCCTGCAGCCTTCCCAGCAGCCACCGGCAACGGGAGGGCAGCGGCACCCCCTGGAACACTGCAGCATGCGTGTCTCTGCGCAGGCAGGCCTGCAGGGGCGCACGCGTGTGCTGCATCAGCGGGCACTGCCCCACCGCTGCTCTGCTCCCAAGCCACAGTTGCAAGGTGGGCAGGTGCCTGAGCGGTGCATCCTGCGCCAGCAGGCCCCACAGCTGCAAGGTGGACAGGTGCCTGAGCGGTGCATCCTGCGCCAGCAGGCCCCACAGCTGCAAGGTGGACAGGTGCCTGAGCGGCGCACCCTGCGCCAGCAGGCCCCAAGGTTTGCTCAGGGACTGCAGTGCTCTTTGCTGCTGCTGCTGCTGCAGTGCTGCCCAGGGACTGCAGTGCTCCTTGCTGCCCAGGGACTGCAGTGCTCTTTGCTGCCATCCCTGCTGCTGCTGCTGCTGCTGTCGCCGGCGCTGCAGCTGCTCTCACCGATGCTGCAGGAGGTGGCAGTCTTGCAAGGGCAGGATCCTCCTGCGCAAGCGCTGCCCCCCCCGTTGACGGCAAGTAACTGCAGGCACTCGCGCTCCTGCGCTCGTACTTGGCGACCTCTGCCAGGCTGGCACAGGCTCCATGCTGCTGCTGCTGCTGCCGCTTTGGGACACAAGCTGCAGCGGTGGTTGTGGTTGCACCACCGCAGCGGTTGTTGGCGGGAGCCCCATGGTTGTTGGGTGAATCCGCGGCATTGGTGGTAGGTGCTGGTGGCGCGGTCCAGCAAGCTAGCCGCTGCGCCTTGATGCTGAGGGCCATTGCGGCGGGGATGCATGGGCTGGGAGGGGTTTGCGGGGTGTGCACAGGCGGCAGGGGCAAAAACGCACCCAGGACTGCGTCAATCCTGCTGTGTGGGCTGAGGGCCTCTAGGGGCTGCGTGGCCGAGGGCTGCCGCAGGCTTGGTGCGGGGCTGGCGCTGTGCTCATTGCGGGGGGCTTGCGGCGTGCTTTGGAGGGGCAGGGGCCGAGGGGCGAGCACGCCCTGGGCAAGGTCGGGGGCTGGGGCAGCAGGAGCCAGGGCTGGGGCAGCAGGAGCCAGGGCTGGGGCAGCAGGAGCCAGGGCTGGGGCAGCAGGAGCCAGGGCTGGGCCAGCAGGAGCCAGGGCTGGGGCAGCAGGAGCCAGAGCTGGGGCAGGGGCAGGGGTATGGAGGGGGTCAGCAGGGGACGAAGCGGCAGGCGAAGGCAGGAGGGCAAGGGAGGGGGGATGCAGGAGCTGGGGGCAGCTGGTGCCGGGGCACGCAGGCTGTGCAGGGTACGCACCCGGCTGCGCGCCGCCATAGCTGGTGAGCAAGATGCGGCTGCCTGGGTTCACACGCGCAGGGGCACCTGTACATCTGGCACGCGTGCCCTGGCCTATTGAGGTGCTGGCACGCACGGTGTGCTGCTGCCTCCCTGGCGCAGCCCCACGGCCGCTGCGCAGCGCCTCTTCTGCGTGCATCTCAGCATGCAGCGCCTCTTCTGTGTGCACCTCAGGCCGGCAGCAGGCGCTGCGCAGGCTGCCTGCCGGCAGGCTTGGGCAGCTGCTGCCTGGCTGCCACGCACGCAGCACCGCCGGTGATAGGGAGCACTGCCGGTGATATTCGCAGCACCGCCTGTAATTTCCACTGCCTGGCTGCCGCGCACGCAGCACCGCCGGTGATAGGGAGTGCGTGGGTGTGGCGGCGCTGCCAGGGCAGGCCCCCGAGCTGCTGGTGCTGGTGGTACTGGAGGCCGGCAGCGCTGATGGCGATGGCAGTGGCTGGCTCTGGTGCTGGTTGGGGGGAGAGGAGGGCTTGAGCAAGCGGGCAGGTGCGGGCTCTGCTGCAGCGGTTTGCACGGGGGGTGCCAGCAGCACCTGAGGCTGAGGCTGTGGCAGTGGCGCTGGTGGGCGGGTGGCGAGAGAGCTTGGGGGGGGGTGCGTGGGCACTGCCGCGGCAGTGCTTCTAGAAGGGAAGGGGGCGGACGATGGGACGGGGGAGGACGAGGGAGAAGGCGCGGCAGTGCTTCTAGAAGGGAGAGGGGTGGACAATGGGACGGGGGAGGACGAGGGAGAAGGCGCAGCTGGCAGGGCAGGGACCATGGCTAGAGGTGGGGGAGGGGAAGGCGCAGCTAATGAAGCATGAGTGGAGTAAGGGGCAGGGGCGGCCGGAGGGGGAGGGATGGCCTTGTGCTGCTGCCATGGGTGGGCAAGCAGCTGGCTTGGGGGTATGCTTGCAGGCGGAGGCGGGGCCAGAGCGCCCGAGGTACCCGCTTGCCGAGCACCAGAGGCACCCAATTGCTGAGCGTCAGAGGTATCCACCATGGTGGGGTTGTATTTTGCACACGCTGTGTGGTCCACAAGCGCTGCGTGGTCCGCAAGCAAGGGTGTGAATTCCTGCAGAAAGATCAGGCGCGGGCATACAAAGCAGATGATTCACCTCCCTGGACTGGGCTTGGACAAATCCCATGCTTACGTGTGCCTGTAAGGCAGCGTCCAGCAAAAGCCTGCCTGCAGTCAACAAGAAAGCCTTCCTGCAGGCAAGCAATCTGGCTGGACGACCTCACCCGCCATGAGCTTTGACTGAATGTTTGACTGAACTGTGACTTAGGCTTATGGTTGGTTTGCAGGGGAGCTGCAGCTGGGGACCGCACGACAGGCATATGGGCAGCTGCGCGAACAGGGTATACGGTGAGAGGGCGCACAGGCACAAGGCCAGGTTGTACCCTGCCAGCCTTTCCGTTAGAAGCGTGGCAATGCAGGCAGCACAGCAGCGCAGAGGTGGGCACTCACCAATCTCAGCGAGCGCACAGTGCACGAGAACAACTGTGACATGACCGTGTCCTCCTCATCTGTACCATCCCCGTCCTGCAGCCGCCCCAACTGCTGCTGCCGCCGCCGCCGCCGCTGCTGCTGCTGCTGGTGTCGCCCTTGAAGCCACTCCAGCTGCTCAGCCCCGCCTTTGCACAGCACCCGCTGGGCCGGCCTCTGCTGCAGCCTCCGCCGCTGCTGCTCCCGCTGCTCCCGCCTGCGCTGCTGCTCGCGCTGCAGGATGCGGCCCAGCTCCACTGCATCGTCCTCACAGCTCCCTGAGTGCAGCGCAGGCGCAGCTATGCGGAGCCCTCTGCCGCTGCTGCAGCGCACACTTAGGCTGCGGGGCGGCAAGGCAGCAGGAGCACCATCAGGCTGGGCACTATGGGCCTGAGTCGTCCCATTGCTGCGGCGGGCTGGCAGAGCTGCCTGAATAGAACTGCAGGGAAATCCCTTCATGGAGGGCGGCGCAGCAAGTGATCTAGGCGGGGGGGCAACAGGGGCAAAGGGGGGTGCCCTGGGCGGCTGTGCAGCAGCGTCTGCAAGGCAGCCCCTGGTTGCGATGCGCGTTGGGGGTGCCCTGGGCGGCTGTGCAGCAGCGCCTGCAAGGCAGCCCCCGGTTGCGATGCGCGTGGGGGGTGCCCTGGGCGGCTGTGCAGCAGCGCCTGCAAGGCAGCCCCTGGTTGCGATGCGCGTTGGGGGTGCCCTGGGCGGCTGGGGGGGCTGGGGCACTGAACTGGAGTGGGGGGCGCAGGCGCTGAGCATGGACCCAAGGAGGGAATTTGGGGCGCAGGGATTGGGGTGCAGGGGTGCATGGTTGGCAGCTGGGAGGCTGGGGCGCGAGCGGGTCCTGCAGTGTGGCGCATGAAGTGTGCAAGCATGCATGGTCATATGCTGTGGTGCGTCCAGAGTGATGAAGCAGGCATGCGTGCGCCACGTGTGTTGCATCCTGCTGCTGGAGCAGCAGCTGTACACACCATGCCTGCATGCGGCATGAAATCCCAATCCAGACCCAACACTTTGGATATAGCACCCTGCTTGGAGCTAGAGCAAACACTGCTCAGAGCCAGTACCACCCACAGCCAGAGCCAACACTTCTGCTGCAGCACTTTTGCTCAGAGCCAGAGCAGGCCAAATCTTCACTACTGAAGGGACATGCCATAGGCAGGCCATGAGCACAAACCCAGATTTTTGCTCAAATTAAACTCTTAACCATGTGCACCTCCACGTGCAGATGCTATGAACAATTCTGAGCTGGAGGTGGTGATGCACCCATGGCCTTTGGAACATCTGCCCTTCTTGATCACGGCACCACAGCTTGTTGTGTGTCAAGCTGTGCACATCGTTCAGACTGTTCAGTGTGGCTACAATTTGAGGCGTCTGGCTGCCCAGGCTGTTCAGGGTAACCCCTGCCAAGGTCCGCCCCCAATCCATGTGGCAGAGCATCTCTGGTGCGCAAGCTGCACTTGCATCTCCTGTGCGCGGGCTGCACCATATGGCCTTGGCTGCAGAGGAAGGCAGGCTCACCGGGGGGTGCTGCCCGTTGCTCAGCAGCAGCACGGGGCACCTGTTCCTGAAGACATGACACCGGGATACAGTCTGGAAGGCGGGCTCACCGGGGGACGCGCTCACACTTCACAGATATTGTATTCCCATGGGGCATCATCCATGGTAGGCTCATCACAGGGTTGCTGCACACCTCCGTGTCATCAGAAGACACGTCCTGCAAGAGAGAAGCGTTACACATACGCCCTAAGCATAACCCAGATTCTAATTGCAGGTCCCTGCCTAAAGGTTGCTCACAAATTCAATCAGGGCTTCAGCAAAAGGTGTCATCGCAAAAAGAAAAGAGGGGATGGGGCCATCATAGGGATGAGGCACAAAGGCAGGTGGAGGTGGCTGTGAGCACTGCCGTCAGTGAGGCTAAATCCTACCACGAGCAGCACACTAGCTGGTCACAACTGACATCCTACCACGAGCAATCCTACCACGAGCAGCACACTAGCTGGTCACAGCTGACACCCCAAAGCTTCTATCTCCATCGAAGTAGCCAAAAGCATACATTGGCAGCACATACCTTATGGTTGTGCCTAGGTTGTGCCTCTTTACACCATGGGTTCTTCTGGAGGGGTACCCTGGCAGGCTGGGCTGTTTGCAGTATCCTGCAGTCATTACACAAGACCATGAAGCAAGTCAATGCTCACAGCCCCTCTGGGAAGCTTGTCAGGGCAAGCTGTCCCTAAACCAGCAAAGTGCTGAGGCCTGGACTCTGTTGATGCAGATCTTGATTCGCTTACTATGCTTCTGCACAAATCAAGAAGGTGATTATAAGACCCTTCATCCTTCTGCCTCATTCAATTGGACCCTTCACCTTTCCGGGCCAATCAGGACGAAGGCAATTTTGGTATGCATGCACACTGAGGCGCGCACATGTGCAGCAGCATGCATAATAGTAGCGCCCCCACACATCACGCAGGGTTGGGGTGCACGAATGTGAGCTGACTCTATCTACAAGGAGACTTCAAACTCATCCTACTTCAGCTAGAAAGGAGCATGTGGAACAAGAGTGCCCACTAAACACACCTCAAGCCCCTTCTGCTCATCACATTCCTTGAAGGCACTGGCATGCACATGTCTCCCAGGCCAGCCTGCACAGCCAATGACAGGGAAGCCGCAGCATGTCTGTTAAAAGCGAGCATGAATATAGCAAGCCTGTCAACCAAGTAGGTGCTACTTTGTCATTTATCCGTGAACTTTGCAGTGAAAGATAACACACTTGTACCTCGAAAGGTTACTCATGTCCTGCCTCTCCTAGTGAAGCCATCTCACCTGCTGGCGTACTTCTGCAGCTCTCTTTTGCTTCAGATAGTCAGCAAGGGTCTCCATAATCTCAGGCACAGACTTTCCTGCAGCACACGCAAAGGTGGGGGTCCCCTTAGGCCACTCCTACCAAGCATGTCACCTTGGCACTCAATTTCTAGCAGAGGAAATCATGCATGGACACCCAGAGTATACTTTGCAAGCAGGCCATCACTTGAGGTCATACAAATGAACACTTTGAAGTTTTTTCAAACAATATCAAGGTTTGGATGGGACCTGCATGTTTGCATTTTCCAACAAAGATCAAACATTATGGAAAGATGCCTGTGTCCTTGCAGAGTGCACTCACGGAAGCGAGGGTACACTTCATTCCAAAAGACTGTAAGCAAGCCGTCGGCACAGGGGGCTCCCCCGCATTCAAGCATCAAGCGGTGATACTGACTGCACGCAGCTTGTAACTGCAACAAAAGCAAGCAGGAGTGGATTGATGAGCAAGTTTAGCTGAGGCCTTTTTGGTACGATGTAGGACGTCCATGCCAGTCACATGCAGCAGAACAAATCCGAGATACTGGCTCAAAAGATAGGAGGAGCACGCTCCTCATAAGGCAACCCTGAGGGATGCAGGAGAAGCCACATCAGCAGAGGCACCACACGTGCCTGTGGAACAGAGTGTGCACGGCGCATGGATGTGCAGCCATGTAGGCTCTGCAGGGATTATGTAATTCAAAGGTAGCCTCAGCAGCTCCATTGCATGGCTACTGTAAAGATTAATGGCTGCTCCATAGCCCTGTAGCCAGACCCTAAGCCTCAGTCCCTTCTTTCACATGATAAACCAAGGCAAGTGTGTTTCAAGCGCAGTCCTCCCATTCCCACAACTTACGCATGCTGCTTGGTCCCACCAGGCAGGTTGGGGCCCGGCTGCGAGGCAATAGGGGCATCATGGTCATGGGTGAGCTGTGCATCTATGCCTCAAGCAATGGTCAGACATTCTAAAGCCTGGGATCTGGCACACGCAAGCAGCAGCAGGAGGCCACGTAGGCCACAACAGGCTGCCACGTAGGCCACAGCAGGTGGTCACACGAGATAGAAGCACCCCTGAGACAATGGTGTTTCTGAACTGCAATGCAAGCAAAAGCGTCACCATTACCCTCGCACTCCACACCACCACCACCATCACTACCACCACTACCGCTTCCACTGCCGTTTTGTTGTCATCATTATGATTGGCAGCAGCAGGAGCAGGAGCAGGACTACTACAAGCAGCAGCAGCAGAAGCAGCAGCAGCAGCGACAGCAGCAGCAGCGGTGGCAGAAGCAACAGGCTCTGCATTGTTTCCCACCTCCAAGAATCAGTAAGGCGTGGCACAGGTGGAAGATGTGGCGCAGCACACGGAATGCTCCCAGGAGCCCACACTGACATGACAGAAAGCTGGTCTGAAGGCCAAAGTACCTGGACACGTCCACAACGCAGGAGAGGGTGTGCAGTAAGCCTCAGGCCTCTTCATAAGCAAAGAGGCTGGGAAGTGCAATGGTCTGTGACCGGCAAATACAGAGGCTTGCCTTTACTTCCAAGCGCAGCAAGGGATGCATGTGCTGATTACCCATGCATCTTGCAAAAGGAAAGATGCTCCATGTCAGGACACATGTATGCTGCTCCTGGCAGGTCAGTCACCCTGCCTTGGGCACACGCTCTCCACCCTCAATGCTGCGTCCATGCAAATGCTGCAGCACCAACCAATCACTCCATCAGTCAGGCGCCATATCCTGTGTGTGAAATGAGTGATGCGCTGCCTCCCCAAGAGCAAGTACGCGTGAAGGGAGAGACATGGGAAACCTCATGCTGCACGACCAGCCAATCACTCCATCGGGTTATCTATCCGACCACACACATTCACTCACAACCCTGTCCACTGTTAAGCTGCATTTCAACTGACCTTTGCTGCAGCAGGCGCCAGACCAGGTCGTATCCCACAGGCTTGTCTTCACCCTGCTGGGCGAGCCGGTACTCCTCTCCTCCGCTGTTCTCATCCCCGCCCTCTTCACCAGAAGCACGCCCTGCCCCACACCGCTTCGTCATACTGCAGCTCCTCGGGCTCTGCGGCAGCCTCGCCTCCGTGTCCTGCTGCCCATGCCCCTGGCCAGCGGCATGCTGCTGCTGTGTCAGCTGCTGCTCCGCGTCTGCCTGAGGCACAAGCGGCTGCTGTGGCAGCGGCTGCTCCGCGTCTGTCAGAGGCACAAGCGGCTGCTGCTGTGGCGGCAGCTGCTCCGCGTCTGCCTGAGGAACAAGCGGCTGCTGTGGCGGCGGCTGCTCCGTGTCTGCCTGAGGCTCGAGCGGCTGCTGCTGTGGCGGCTGCTGCTTAGCATTTGCCTGAGGCACGAGTAGCTGCAGTTGCGCCATCCCCGCACCTAGTTGCTGCTTTCTCAGCTGCAGCGCAGGTGCACACATGCTGTGCCATGCCTGGCCAGGCAGGCCGTGGTGCTGCCGGGGCTGCTGGGCAGTGCTACGCCAGCCCAGCCTCTGGGCCTGGCCAGGCCGCAAGCGCGCTCGGCTCTCCTCGGACTTCACTGGCGAGCACATAGCATTGCAGTGGGCCACTCGTGCCTGTGCACTGTGCTGCTCCCCCTGCACCTTGCCGGAGCTTCCCAGCGCACCCAGCTCCTCAGCCTGTGCCGGGCTGACCCACTGCTGCCCTGCTGCTTTGCCTGCCACACCACCATCAGCCTCCCCTTCTGGACCCTGCTGGCTGCCAAGCTGCTCCTCAGGAGCTGCTGCAACGACACATTCCAAGATGGCTTCCTGCGAAGAGCAGCGTGCTTGTTGAATGGCTTTATTGTGCTCCTGTACGGTAGCATGAGCACGCACCATGTGACATTGGCAGCTTTTGAAGAGCGGCCTTGAGGCATGAGCTGCTGTGATCGCACGGGCTCGCCCCTGCGCTCAGGCAGCCCTAGGAGCCTTAATGTGCAGCCACTCTTCAGTATCACCTCAGTCCACTCACGCAACAAGAGCAACATCGAGGTCGAAATGGAAAGACCTCCTCATGCTTGTGCTGCACCGTTTTCAGAAGAGGCTCCTGACCAGATCAGGCACACTTTTGGATGGCTTACCATGTCCCCCTTCTCTTTCCTGCTTTGGCGAATTGCTGCTTTGACTGACTGCTGGGAGCACCTCCGCAAGCCGGCCAGCAACGGCCGCACCTGCTCCGAGGCCGTCCTGTGTCAACACAGTGCACAGCATGCTGTCAACACAGTGCACAGCATGCCGTCCTGTGTCAACACTGTGTACAGCATGCCGTCCTGTGTCAACACAGAGCACAGCATGCTGGTGTGCTGGTCAGTTCCTAGCTCGTGATGTACTTGATGCCAGAGAGGAGTCACCGACGCCTCACACAATGCACGCCCATCTTCAGGACTGCAGGACAGGGCTGGCTGAAGGAGGTGTAACAGTGTCACCATGCTTGAGGGCATTAGACTACGTCAGTGGGACCGTGGAGCATCCCATATGTGAGGGCAATCACAATCACATGCACAATCACGGCTTCAAAAAAAATGCGGACCAACAGCATGTAGCAGAGGGCTTAAGGAAACCACAGGGATCCAAGCATTGGCAGCCTGTTTGGTATGTGGCTGGACTCCTGTTCATAAACCAGACCCTCACAAAAGCAGCAAAGCCACCACTAGCCCTTTCATTCCTCTGCAAGTTGACACGACGGGCAGCTTGTGTGCGCGTATACACACAGACCTGGAGACAGCCTCCACATCGTGGCACCATGGTGGCAGACTCTGTGATAGGCTGTGCTTGCTTGCCCCCTCCACCTGCTTTGTGATGCCCTGCTGGACGTACTCATCCTCCTGTGACAAATGCCTGCATGTTCCAGGTCGCCAATCAAGCACCAAATGTTCCTGATTTCCTGGCCCAAGCAGGTGCACTGGCTGAGGCAAGGCGTGCACAAGCTACTCAAAAGCTTGAGCACGTTTCATTGCATATTTCTGCATGCTTACACAGCTCCTTGTGCATCAGCCCTTCAAGCTCAGTTTCATATTAATAAAAAAGTTGTTAAAAAGCGCAAGCTTTGACAGGGGCTGCACTGTCTTCAGCCATGTTGGACGACATTGGATTGCAACAGATGCCATTTCATCACAGGTTGAACGGCTTGAGTCAGGCGCAACTATCCCTTAATGTGTTTGATTCGCCTTTCCAGCACCCATACATCAGGACTCCAGTTGACAAGCTGGGTCGCACCTGCCTGCACCTTCACTCACCTCTCAAAGTTATGCAGAAGCTTCATGGCATCCTGTGTGTGGTCAGGGTGTCTACGCCATGGCCACATTGGCTTCCTTGACATCAACAGGTAGCCCTCTCCACTGCCGGCCAAGAGAAGGTGAGCTGAGAGCTTCTTGGGGCTGGGGGAGGGGGGCGGTACCGGTCCGAAGCGTGCCACATACTCCTGGTGGGTGTCAATGGCAATCTGTTGGAAGTGCGCTCTGCGCTGAGTCAGGGTCAATGGGCGCACGTAGGGCTGCAATCAAAGGACAAGCAAGAAATCTGAGAATAGTTGTAATGATAGGGGCAAGGGGCAGAGGACGCCTTGGTGTGAGGCAGTGGTACTTTGCCTGCCTGGAACAGAGTGTGTGCATAACATGCTCACAGCACGTCTGCTTCATCAAACACACCTGCTCCGTTCGGTGCTCCATCTGTGTGCTAGGTCCTTGCTCAGCAATTCACTGCAGAGCGGGTAAGTTTGCGCTATCCCACGTGATAGACTGCATGGCAATCGGGTTTGCTTCGAGCAATAAACACGCATGAAGAATGCCAAGAATACCACCTGTCAGAGGAGATAAGCAGCCCTCACTTAGGTGAACCTAAAGGGCATTCCATTTGATGGCAGCGACCCATGATAGGGCATCTATCTTATCGATCCATTCTCAAGCCTACTTTACATTTCGATCAACACAAGTTTGGCAAGAATCGATGCGAAATGCACTAGCACACGGATGCGCAGGACACAATTGCCACATTTTAATACCACGGTCGAATAACGTACGGCACCAAACACCGATTTTGTAAGAAGAAGATCATAAGAACTGCATACTTTTAATCAATCACAAAGTTACGCTCATGGACAGCTGCCTGACAGCTGAACGTATCACTGCAGCTAGAAAGCGCAGCAACCATATTTTGGCCAATTAAACCCAATATTGATTCACAGTTATTCTATTTGACAGTCCTTGCCTTTCAGGCCAAGGCAGGCATGTTGTTACCTTGTGGGGAGCGCTGCAGGAGGTCTGATTAAAGAATCTAAGCCTGGAAGCTCAAATGTTTGCTGCTCCTGCCTATGCAGACCTGGCATGTGTGGCCACGAAATTTCTGCACGGTTCACTTCCATGCAGGGGCGCAGTTGCTGCTGCGACTGTTGCAGCTTGTTCTCCACCCAGTGGACTTACTATTCTTAGCTATGCCAGATTGCCTGAGTGCCCGCAGGTATGTAGGAAAGCTCCAGCGCCAGCACAGCCCACCTACCCCTGCGCCTCGCGAAGGGCTCCAGACCATGCCCTCAGAGCGGGCTCCCATCAAACCCCAAATGCTTCAGGATGTTTGTTCCAAAGTTTGGTGCACAGAAGAGACTAAAGGGAGGGTCCCATCTCGACCTAGGTCTATGGACCTGAAGCTCCCTTTGCAACCCTCAGCGTCCCCTCTTTGGGGGAAATGGCCTGATCCCCTTCCCATGCAGACCTCCAAGTCAGCTAACAAATTCAGGTTATAAAGACCAATCGTATGAATGAATAGAAAATAGCCTTGCCTTCAACCAGGCCCTGATGTCTCACTTTACAGTGCACCCTGATTCAAAGGCCTTGGCTTGTCGCGACAAAGCCATGTATTATATGCGTATTTGCCGTGCTAACACTTTCTCAATGCATGTGTTGCTGCAAAACTTTTGTGCCGAACCATATCTTAAAAGCATCGTTATCACACTTTGTTGCTGTTTAAGCCTTGAATAAATGAAGCATGCTAATTTTTAAGCAGAAATAAGCTTAAAAATAAGCTGTGCTGTTGAAACCTTTCAGGGGGTATGGGCAAACTACATTTTTGGACAAGCTAAGTCAGGCAGACCTGCATTCCATGTTGCGCTGCCCCTGTTTCCTGAAAAAGCGTGGCAGACTTGAATTGATGATCATTTTTGTCCTCCAGGGGAGGTGCAGGACTCACGCCCCTCCCATAGTGACATGGCTGTCCCCCTTGGCAGAGGCCCCCCACCCCCGGCTCAGCTGCTTGCAAACAGTGCTCCAACAGGCTGGACCCCCCACCTGACTCCATGCCTGCTCCAGATTAAGAGACCAGGTGCTCTCCTTGAAGTATTGAAAAGGTAGCTCCTCCTCTGGTTTGGATATAGTGGCCACACCTTCTCTAAAGTACGCAGTTCAATATACCTAGGGCTGAGGGTCGTGGATTTGGTAGGGTGCATGTTCTTTTTTTTGGCCCAGCTCTTCCTGCTGTCTTTTGAGAGTGCCCGTGTTCCTGCTGATTGGAAAGTTGCAAAGATAGTCCCTCTGTACAAGAAGGGCCCCATGCTTGACCCCAACAGCCATTGCATGCTGGTGGTCAGTGGCGCCATGTACACTGTACGCAAATATCAACCCCTCCCTGCTTACAGCTTGGTGCATCTCAAAAGAGCAAGATGCCGGACACACATTTTGGTTTTACCCAGGCCAGAGCACTCAACAGCCCATGCTTACCCTTAGGCACCTGCAGCATGCTGCCCGCACCATTCAGCCAAGCAACTCTTCCAGGCTGCTCGCTGCTTTCATTGACTTTAAACAAGCCTACAACACAATCCCCAGACAGGTTTTTTGGTCTCATTTCCGTTGCATACGCATGCCTGCATCTCTCCTCTCTGCTCTCCATAGCCTGTTTGTTGGTGACCAGTACCTCCTTCAAGACAGGCATAAAGCTGCAAGGGTTAAGCCTACTGCGGTTGTGTAACAAGGGTGCCCTTTGTCTCCACTGCTCTGTTCGTGGCACATTAATGACATTGGTATGATTGCAGAGGGAGTGCAAGGTGCAGTCACCGGGTCAGAGGATGTGCAGGTTACGCACATGTTAAATGCGGATGGCCTGACTCTGCTAGCTAACGCCCCTGATGCCATGCAAACCATGCTTTACAGGCTTGTGGTCTATGCACGCTCCAAACACCTGACCATAAACACTGCAAAGTCAGAGGTGGTCCATTTCAACTTGTAGAGCGTTGCTCAGGTGCCCACTTTTATGTTGACCGTTGCTGCTTTTAAGTGCTCTGACCCGTTCAAGTACCTTGGCATGACGTTTCACCGTACACTCAGAATGACAGCCTCGTCTGAGCATGCAGCTATACGAATGCTTGCACAGCTCATCGAATACAAGGATTTGTACGGGACACTGCCCTATGTGACCGACCTTTTGCTTCCCTGTCGCTAGCTAAGGCATATGTAGTTCCTGCTGGTATGTATGGCTTTCAGGTTTGGAGCTCAGGGTTCTTGCGCGAAGGTGATGTATTTTGGCCTACCCTGCAGACACTGCATTTGAATTTAAGGGCAACCTAGGTGTGAAGCAGTCTGTGCCTAATTGGGCTGTACTATGTGAGTGTGGGCACGAACCTCTCCAATTCTATTGATTTAGAGCTGCCTTTAGATTTAACAACGGTTTGTTGTCCTTTAATAGTGCCACTCTTAAGCAGGCCCCTCACACAAATCTCAAGCTGATGACTCAAGCAAAAACATCTTGGGCTTCGGATATTTTACGCGCCTTCGAGGAATTGCGAGGCTGTGACACATACATATACACAAGCTTTCTTGCAGAGGCAACCTATTTGTTACTCAGATTTCACTGCTGACCTGAGGTTTAGGATGAGGAGAGTGTGGAGGGACATTGCTGACAAGAACCTTTTGGAAAGCGACAACGAATTGGTGACTCATCATTCTTGGTTTGCCTGTCCCCTACTAGATATTCAAGCTGATTCACACTCTCGTGTGCAGAATGGGGGTGCCCCCCTGATGCCACCTTGCTATCTGTACCTTGACCTCCCTCATCAAGCATCATGATGTTATGAGGAATGTGAGCAGGTTTCGTTTGCGTGCACATACTCTCGCGGTGGAATCCTCCATCTGGCACGGTGGAAATGGCCACTGCAACAAGTGCTCCTGTGCTGCTGTTCACAATGAGGTGCATGTTCTTTATCATTGTCAAGACTTGCTTGTGTGCTCTCTCAGAAAGAAGTACTCGTTCCTTTTTTCCTTCTCTGCCAGTTTTTTTCAGTGGAGGCCCATAGTCAAGTTGTCTTTGATTTCCTTTCTCCACGGCACAACAAACTCTGCCATTTCATCTTGGACATTGTGGACTATTTTTTGGCTGGCGAAGTCCAGCAACAAACCAATCAGCCTAACGACCAGACTGGCGGTTAACAATTTACACTTGTAAACTCCTAATTTACTTTATTGATGGAGTGTTAAAGGACAAGAGCTCCGTCTTGGATACCGCGCTTGCCAATCATAGGCATATGTATCGTAACATGTAGGGAGTGTTTTCACTGCCCGCCCTGGGCGAGGTTGCATCACACCTGCTAGGTCAGCCAGATCCAGATGGCATGCCTTTCAGTTGCCCTTGTTAAGTTGTCAAGGGTCATTAGTTTCCCACGGCGACATCATGAGGATGAGGATTTAAAAAACCAAGGCAAAAAGATGTATGAATAAAAGCTGCAAAGAACAACAAGTTGAAAGAAAAGGCTGGTGCCTTCTCACAGACAAAACATTTAGCTCAAGCTTTTGCCAGTCATTGATAGGTTAACCAAGCAACACTCTTGCTAACAAGCATTGATGCCTTGAGACATGCAAGATCACAAGGTATACAACAGCAAGTTGCACTACTAGTGCTACACTTGCCCTGAACTTACTTTTGCATGCTTTAGAGTCTGAAGTTCAAGCCACAGCTACAGCAAGCAAATTGAGAAGCGTACTTTCAGGTTAAACCACTCTCCTCCTTTTGGTACCAGTTACAACCATATGGCATGCACAGCTGATACATCTACACTGCTCTTTGTGGAGCTGATGTGCATATCTCTGCTATCATGGAGGTTCCAAAATCAACATGAGTGACTTTGAACCGTTGCTGCAACGAATATAGGATGAACAATTCCTCCTCGTGACATCTTGAGCATACTACATACCTTTTACATTGCAGTGTTACATTGGTATTCGGAGTGAAATCAGTTGCTGCGTGAGCAAACCATACAAGAATGGAGAGACCTTGGCCAGAATCATCCACATGATGCACATGTTTTCAGCAGATTCATGGTACCACACCCATTTTGGCGTGTCCTTGGGGAATCAAATTGGCTGATGGGATGATCAGAAACATGCGACCAAACCGACTCTTCCTCCTTACCTATGACAGAATATCCCTAACCATCTTTCACGCGCTCTCTCCAGACTCAGGCTCTCTGGTCACAACCTAAATGTCCAGCTCCTTTGGCAACAACAGCACAGAGTTCCTTATGAGCTTAGAATCTGCACTAAATGCAACTGGGATTGTGTGCAAGATGAAGAGCGTGTACTCTCAGACTGTCTGAGTGCAGACTTGGCAGACTTGTGTATCAAGCACTATCATTTCTTCTGAACCCTATTAAGTGGCTCAAGCAGGCGTATTGACATCGTCAGCCAAGCAGACACCAAAGGACTGGCCATGCTCATGTAGACGTGTGCCTGTAATGCGGTGCCTAGATTTCAGAACACCACCTTACGATTTTTAATGAGTTTTGGCTGCAGGCCTTATTGACTTCAGCTAAGCCCTTGTTCGGCAGGTACAGCTGTGTAACCTAACCTACGCTGCTCTTTTGTGACTTCGTGAAGGATGCTCAAGGTCCACAACAATTGCTCAATTGGTGCTCCAATGCTTTTTGCTGGAAATAAAGATGGGATCATTGGTTCTTATACAGCATGGTGGTCAAGCATGGTAACATGGTCCTCCAAGCACAGAGAAGCAATGTTTCTTAACAAGCATTCTCACCAGGCAGCGACACCATCCAAATCACAGCACTTCCAACAGTTTTGGGAGCCCAGTGCAGGCCGCGCATGTTTCACCTGTCCACAGGGGGAGGGGTTATGAAGCTGAAGCAGGAGCATGCTCCTCGAAATGGTTATAAGTGGTGGCATCAGCAGCAGGCTAGCATCCTGGAGCACCCTGGCCTGATACATGTAATACGTGCATAGCCACAATCAATAGACTGGAACTGGTCCATTTCGTGACCACAATGCTCCATCCCCTTGGTGATCTGTCTGTGGCTGTCTAGTCAGCTGTCACGTTTTTGTCGTACTGACGGACGCTGCGGGACGGTTGATCCTATTTATTTCTTTTTCGTGCAAGCACGCGTGACTCAACATGCCGGGTTTTTCCCGCATTTTAGTGTTTGTGCCTTTCCTTGCACTAGTTTTCCAGCACGCGACCAAACACCCCAGCACGCCAGTGATCATCAGGCAGCACTTCCCTCAGCTTTGCACCAACGCCAGAAGCGCGGGTATCCTACAGCGGGTGGCCCCAAAGCTTTGCAGAGCTGTGTTGAACATGGACAGAAAGCAACTTATGATACCTGGACCCATTGGTGTGTGAGCTTCATGTGTGCCTTTAACTGCTGATCTTGATGAAGGATACTGCACCACACCTGGTCAGACGCTCACCTGCTGCGCCCCACCGTTCACTGTCCTGCATGCAGAGGTCCACGAAGATGTACTCCTTGCAGTGAGTTCCCTGTCCTCTCTGCCCCTCTGGAATTGTCAGCACTAGTGATCCACAGCCAGTTGCAGCGTGCTCCTGTGATCTGAGATGCAGCCTTGATTTCTTAATCTCCTTGGAATCCAGGCGGGAGGGCTGTCCATGAGCCACACTGATCCAGTTTTTGTTAACGAGTTTGGGGAGGCCTTGGAGCTTCTGCGGAAGGTCTGTCACGGAAGACTGTCCCCTGCTGCTTTGTCAACACTACTGTCAGTTATTTTCCTTGTGCGTCCGTGAGGATGGGCAGAGTACAGGAAAGCACGTTTGCTTGGCGCAGGTATTTGTGACCGAGACTGGCCAGCCCTTCATTATCAGTGCCTCAGGGACTCTGGGCTGGGACATGGTGGCAGCAAATCTGGTGGAGCCCGGAGAAGACGTGCTGGTGCTTAATACTGGGTTCTTTGGCGACAGGTCAGTGCAAGGAGTGTTTCTCTGTGTGTACAGAGCTGCAGGAAAGAGTAGGGTTGCTGGAAACCGTATATGGAAATTTTTTATAACTTATATACCGTATATATACCCCGTATATACCCCGTATACCGTAGAAACCGTATATATCAAAAATCCCATCTTCCCCAATCAGACCCCCAGAGGGGTCATTGCGTAGCTCTCGAAGAGCAGGGAGCGCACAACCAATTACTTTTTCCAATAAAAGAGTCCACAGAAAGTAGGGGCCTGTCAAAGTTTGAATAGAACCAAGTGCAGCATCAACTCATGGTTGCATACCCTAAAGTGCTAAGCAGCCCTGTGCAAATAGTTGTTGTTAGGTCAAAGTCTCATTCTACTTCCAGCACATTTC
>LKMJ01000961.1_pt1 | contig 24311 bp, 30 predicted proteins | sample 643391 | NCBI WGS metagenome assembly LKMJ01 (sample SAMN04112250, study PRJNA286221) | soda lake metagenome | biome: soda lake; feature: Kulunda Steppe; material: water; isolation source: sample PL-Br10 brine of Picturesque Lake | place: Russia: Kulunda steppe | collected 2010-07
CAGAAACAAACTAATGATTCCTATCGTTTTATTTCAGAGCTTATGGATGTTTTTTTATGGCTGGTGTTCACCAGCAACCTGATCAGTCAAACTACCTGGCTGAAGGTCAAACTTAAACTTGTAAACTTGAATAAGAAACATCACAGCAAGCTTTGCAGCTTTCTGAGGATCAAGACCGAGTTTCTTGAGAGGCTCCTTGCTGAAGGGGCTGTGGATGGTTCCACCCACTTTTGCAGAAGGATAGGGCGGAGATACCAACTTTGTAATATTGTTCAAAGCATGGTCCCTGCCACCCACCTTGCTTTGCCATGGGCTTGTTTCTGGTCGTTGGCACAAGCAAGGCCCATATTTTACAAGCATAACATGCTTACCAACTTCACACTGCGTGGTAGCAGTCAGTTGCCAGGACAAGTGCCACACCGCGGCCCCAGCTTGGCAGGATGAGTTTGCTGCCGCCTGATTTTCACAATGTTAGATAAGGGGTACACAGCTGTACCTGCCGAACAAGGGCAGCTAAGCTGAATGAAGCCTATCAGGCCTGCAACCTGAACCTTAACCTAGAAAGGCACCAATATACAGGATGAAAAGTATTGTCCGAGAAGCAAGAATGATGCACAAAAAGGAACGCTCTCAAAGTAAGCCAGGAAGCATAACTTAGTGTTTGATTCACAAGCTAATGAAGGCTTGTGGGTCTTGTACGACCACAGGGCCCTCCTCATCTGCCCCCACAGGGTCAGCTCTTCCATCTCCGCCATTTGCACCGCTGCACACACCGCCCCCAGCAGTTCCACCATCCAACACCTGCGGCAGAGCCATCATGCAGCACGGCACGCACAACATGTTAGCAGAGGACAGCTGAAAGCAGAGGAGGTAGCGTGCTGGTCCCCGCGTCGCGGAGTTGATGCCAGCACGGCACGGACAGATATCGCGAGGAGCAGCCCATCAGGCAGCGCTGTGGCAGCCAAATTGGCTAGCGCCGGGTCAAAGGTAGGCCTGCTTACTGCTCAGATGCAAGCGCAGAAGACGCATTCGCGCACACACGTGCAGTTCTGCACACCCGTCAGCATGAACCAACCTCGCAGTACCCAGGGGGCTGTTGCTTGAAAGCCTAGTGCATGCCTTGTTGCCACGAGCAGGGTACACTAAATCGTGTTAGCACAGCACATACAGTGTGCGCGACATGATGCACAGCCCCTGGCTCCCTCTCGACAAGACATGATGCACAGCCCCTGGTTCCCTCTCGACACAGCGTTACTCACATGGCGTTACTCAACATGGCAGAAAGCATGCTCTTGCAAATTTTCTATCATGCGTTTGATGAAAATGAAGCACATTCCCAGGCACATTCCACTCAGCGCGAAAGGATGCTTGCATGACGATCTGCGTCTTTGCGCAGGTGTGCGCAGATGGATGCCTCACTGCTCAACTCAGCAGGGCCCAAAGGGACACTTGCAAGGCTAAACCCCGTTCCTGCAGCCTCATACTCCACCTTCAGCTTTGACAAATGAAGAACAGAGCCTCATTCGCGTGCTTGCGTGCCCATGCACACACACACATGCATACACACATGCACACAGACACATGCACTCACAGACACATGCACACACAGGCACACGTGGACCAGTGGGGCCAGCTTAACTTCAGAATGCCTATGCCAGGCTCACCTGAAAATCATAGTCCCAGCCCAGCACGCTTTTGAGCAAGATCTTGAGGGCCATTCCTTCCCGGAAAAGGTCCGGAGACACATCACTGCCGTGCTCCTGCACCAAAGTTGTTGCCATGTGAGTGTACGCGTGTGCATACTCTTTTATGATTTCCCTTAATCCATCAAGCGCTCCTTTTGAGCATGCTAGTCCTAGTCCTAGTCTGAGGCGGCGCCTTAGGAGTCTTCTTCCTTTACTTGCAATGCGCAGTGCACTCCAAAAGATCTAGGCTGCTGAAGAAAGGAGAAGCACAAGGAACAATGCCACTGCAATATATGGCCATAAACCTACATTTTCACAATTTCAGGATGAGCCCCTGCCTCAATCCTAGTTTGGGGACCACGAGCCACACGTTTTCACCTTGGATCAAAGGCATGTGCAAGGGAAACCCTTGAGCAGCTGCCTCCCTTGCATTAAGGGGGCGTGCAAGGGAGGCAACAGAGCTGACAGGTGGACAGGTGGCACTTAAATATCATGAAACGGTCGCGCAAGTGCGGCAGCTGCACAGCTGCAGCATACAATGAAATGCTGCCGAAGTTGCCCTTCCAAACAATATGCAGATTCAGGCCATGCGTCAATGCCAGAGATTATGGACGTCCACAAAAAATGAGCATGCTCCGCCTCGCAATCTATGCTGCCGACACCCTTAGCGAAGGCTGCCGCCATGCCTAGCTGCGTATGAGCTATGACTACACTGGACAAAATGCTTCGCTAGGCGTGCAGGTCTTCTCCCATAATTGCTCTTTTACAATGCATCCCAACATGTGTTTTGGTTTCTTTCTTCAACGCACCAATATTAAGGCATAAGCTTTGGCAGGACAAGAGGCATGCTTTCTTGCACCCATGCCATGATGGGAAGCATAGTGCAGAGGCCAAGAGCAAGCAGGAGGCCACAAGAGCAAATCGTGTCAGCACAACCCGCACAAGGAATGCTATAAAGGGATCACCGTGAAGATGAAGCACCCCCCCCAAAGGGGGCTTCAGGACATACCTGCCCGGTCTGTCTGTTAAGGGGAGTACTTATAATGCCAAGAAATGTGTGTATCCAGACTCCAGAGGGTCAAAGTGGCAACAAAGGTCACAGGTGACGAAGGTCAGAGCATTAACACTTCATCACAGCTCAATTAATGGAAACAACAGCAGTATGCGGTCAAAGCCTCTCACCCCAACAAGCCTCTTCACCCAGAATGCAGCAGTTTCATAAGACCAGGCATATGCCCAGGAGATGCACGCACCTGCAGCATTTGAAAGAAGGAGCCCAACGCGTGCCTAAGGAAGCTATCGGGCAGCAACTCCTCCACCATGGGCACACCAAAAGGGTGCATCTGCTGCTGGTTGCTGTCCTCACCCGAGGGATCCGGTCTCAAGCTGACCTCCAGCTGCACCCTCAGTGCATGCAGGACCTGCACATGCATGTAGATGCACACAGCGCTGAAAGGGCGCTGTAGTTTGATGACCCACAGAAAGCACGAGACTGGCTAGTGTGCAAACAGGAGAAGCAGTTGTTTTGTGGCCATACGAGTACGCATGCGCTGCCCATGCACATGACCTGCAAGCACAGCAGGTAGGGTGTGCCTGTGTGCAAGCAGGAGACTGCTGAGTAATTGTAACTGAGCTGCAAAGGCAAGCTGCGCAATGCGTACAGGCGCTCACACGCACGCGCGTACACAGCGAAGCAGGCCAATCCATTCGCCAATGTCAAGCACCAGTTCTTCACAATCCCCATTCTGCATGCTTTGCCGGACAGAGGCTGCACATGACCAAAGGGGGCTCAGCAGGCCTGTGCTCGACCTCACCAGAGCTGTGCAATGTGCAGAGCTGGGCCCCCCTTGTGGCCCTTGTCCACTGATTTTCACAGCACTGGGGGACACGCATCTAGACAAAGCAGGGCTGCGCTGGTTGCAGCTGCTTATGGGCTCATGGCCTCTCTACACGACACATGCTCAGCACTGAAAAGGAGCACGCGCCTGCACAAAAAGGGGCTGCGCTGTGCGCAGTGCAGCATCCTCGCAGCCCAGGAACAGCAGCAGCAGCGCCTTCCACTGCGCGTACGCATCCAGGGATTGCCCAAACACGAACGCCACAAACGCAAACTGCAGCTCCCCAAGCAGGCCTTCAGGGCAGCCGTTGTAGTGCTTGGATGCCACCTGCAGTTAGTGGCGGTGGATGTGCAAGTAGAAATCCATGCCACCTGAATCAACAACATCATCGCCACCACAAATACGACCATAGTCATCCGCAGCAGCACCACCACCACCACCACCACCAACACCACGCCCACCATCATCATGACTATCATGATCATCATCAGTAGCAGCAGCAGCAGCAGCAGCACGGGTGTGTGCGCCTGTGGGTGTATGTGTGCCTTCATGTGCGCCTGTGTTGCTTGTGTGTGTGTGTGCGTGTGCGCGTGTGCCTGTGTGTGTGTGTGTGTGTGTGTGTGTGTGTCTGTTTGTGTGTGCCTGTGTGTGAGTGCACCAGAGTCAAACAACAAGTGGAGTGTGCTGGATGGATATGAGCAACGGGAGGACGGGTAAGAGGCGGAGGCAATGCGGGATTGGCTGGGACAGGGGGTTAGGTCTTAAGTACAAGGCTGAGGGGTGGGTGAAGCAGCAAGCCGGGCTTGCGCACCCATCCGGGCACGGGTGCACGAAGATGAGCCAGGCACAGGAGTTAGGGGGAAGGAGAAGGCAAAGGAGCGCGCGCAGGTTCAGATGCAAGCACGGCACGTTGCAGGGCTGCGTGTGTACTTGCATAGTATGCTTGCATAGTATGCGTATTACGCGCACACAGCCCCCCCCATTGACCACACCCTCATCCGCCAGCGGACACCAACTTGATGCCTCGTGGAACACACACACATACACACACGCACGCACGCACACACACACACGCACACAGGCACACACACACACACGCACAAGCAGTCTGGCATAATTGCATGGAAGCCGGGTTGTGCTTGCATGGCCTGAAGGTCGCTCCGTCGTGCCAGTTCTTGACTTTCGCGCTTGCACACACCCCCGTCTGCATGCCCACCTCTTTGCTGCGATGGTGTCATGCATGCAACATCTGTACTCAAGTACACCTGCTTTGACGCCAGCGCAATGACCGGCGCCGCACCATGCAGGACGGGAGTGCAATAGCCCTGCTCTCCCGCGCTTGCATTCTTTTTTAATGTTGCACCGACCCCTGCGGGCCATCATCATCGGCTCGTTTGCACCGCCGGGAACTCAGCAACGCTGCAAAAATGGTATTATCCTGGCCCCTCTGTCCACTGCCCCAGTCGGTGCACCGTTGGCCACTCCTGGCTCCGCACGCCGGCAAGATCGCCGGCAGTGCTCAGCTCAACCGACCAACCAACCAGCTCAACAGGGTTTTTCAAGTCGGTGTCGCCAGCGCCGTTGCCCTGCCCCCTCCCCCACACACCATTTCCGTTTTTAATGCCTGTTGCATGCAGTGTGGGGAGCGCGCTGTGCTGTGAGGGGCGCATGTGCAGAGGGGTGGACCGAACCGCGCTGGTCCAAAATGCATCAATACGATGCAAGCATGCTCGTCAAGGTCGGAGCACCACGCCCCCTTATTTGGCTCTGACAAACCTTCAGTAGAAAACAGCAGCTTCTGCCGTCGTGCACTGCAGTTGTTAGCCCATCCATGGCACTTGCAGCCAAGGGAAGCCATTCGTTGCAGAGGTGCATGGTGCCTTGCTGCCCTCATCAAGGGATGCTGTTGGGTGGCAGGGCAAGCATACGCGCTTCCTTCATTCAAGCCCACTCCATGCGCGCCCTTCCTGTTTGTTTAGTCATGCGCCACACCTCCCAGGCGGGGGAGCGTTCAAGAACCTTTCTTCCTGACTAATTCTGCAATCACTGCTACCACTGCCACTGCCACTGCCGCTGCTGCTGGAAAAAATGATGCAGGCACCCCCCCCAGCTTTGCTCAACGCGGCATGCTGTGAAGAGGTAGTTGCTGCAGCAGCTTTTGGTGACTGCTATCATGTGACTGCACACACACGCAGACCTGCAGCGCACCTGCTGCAGCAGGGTAGTCTTGTCCATGTTCATGGCCGTCAGCTGAGCAGCACTCAGCCCTGGGCGCCGCACAAAGCGCGGCAGGGGCGTGTAAAAGCAGCGGCCACTACTGCTGGCTGCTGCTGCTGCATTGCTGCCTGTTGCCGACGCCGCAGGCGGGCATGCTGCAGGCGCTAAGCCCGAGGGCTGCGCCTGATCACCCGGTTCTCTCTGCTCGGCCACTCCTGCCCGCTCTGGCCCCCCTGCCCCTCCCTCCCCTCCATTTTTCCCCCCTGGACCCTGACTGCCTTGCTGCGCACCCTCATCCACCGTCATTCCCCCGCCATCTCCCGTACCCTCAGCTTGCAGCCCTCCCCCCTGCCGCTTGCCTTGGCTGCCTGCAGGAGATTGCTTGTCTGCGGCACAGGGCATGCCGCTGCCTGCACCCTGAAGCGGGCAACCATTGCAGCAGCCCTCGCCGTCCACCTCCATGCCTGCAGTGCCTGCCTGTGGCAAGTGCTCCTTTGGCTGCTGCTGCTGCTGCTGCTGGGCAGCCCGTTCAGCCCTGCCTTTGATCAGTTGGTCGGCTAGGCGATTCTCGGCCTCGGTCTTGGGTGCCACCATGTGCGGATCCTGCGCAGCACAGGGTGCAGACGAGTCTTGGGTGCCACCGCACGTGTGCGCACCTTTTGCAGCGCAGGGTGTTACTGAATGCGCACATTCTGCGCTGCGCAACTTGAGGACAGGCTGCCACCTCCTTGCTAAGTTGACTGGCACCATACAGAGCCCTCTGGCTGCTGCGTCCATCCCTCTGTCTTACACTTCCTGCTTAGCTTGTCAGCTGACATTGCACAAGAGTACTCCATGCCGGCATCGATATCAATGGAGGAAGCAACACCCACGCAAGGGAACTTCAAGCATGCGCTGGTGTGTGTGTGTGTATGTGTCTATACAAGGAGCTGGGCCCTTTTGCCTCCCACAGCATGCCGAGTTGTGCACACAAGGGAGGCGCATGCCAGGCAGCCGCAAGGAAATAGGGACAATAGAGACATGCACCTCACCTCATCATGCGCCTCTGCCATGATGCTGATGTTGCCACACACGGGCGATATGCGCACCACGTGCTGCGCTGTGATGTGCTTGCTGAGCTCATGCCAGGCACGCAGGCCGTGCAAGTTGTAGGGCGCCAGGTGGGCGTCAAACTCAAAGCGCCGCACGCCAGCTTCGTACCTGCCGGCGTAAAGCGCAGGAAAGCCATTGGTTAGTGAACCACTGAGGGTTATGCAGCTGGAGAGGCTAGCACTTTGGAGCTCCAAACTCAGAGCAATCCTCCATTTTACACAGCTTCTTGATGTTGCCAGGCACAAACAGTGTGTGCCAGGGCATCAAGCGGACAGGCTTACTGCAATGCAGGCAGGAAGGGTACGGTTCACTCAGGTCTTAGCTAATGCACTCTGGATCTTCAGTGGCACAGCAGGGCTGATCGAGTTGCAGAAGAGCAGTATGCAAGGAGCTGAGATGGCATTTGCAAGGTTCCAGCGGCAGCAAGAAGGGCCTGGCCTTAGGGGCAAACCTGACACATTATTGTTATCTGCCTGGCCTAACAGATAACCAACCCAGTTTACAGTTATTATCCGCATGACATGGATTCTCAGATGTCAGAATAGGTGCAGACACAGGCCTGTTGCCCCAACCTTGGCCCCAAGCCTGAAGAGCACTCCTAAGGCCAGGCAGGCGCATCCCTCCCTTTCTCTTGGCAATCTGTGTTCCATTTTTCTAGTCCCATCCAAGTCATACAAAGCAGGTGGCAGGGGGATTATTTTCCCACTCCAACCAGGGCTATTTCATTTGCATGTTTCTTGCTATGGTGTCCAAAGCGCAAACAATCCATTGTACATCTCGCACAATTTTCGCAGGTATCGTTCGCAAGTGCGGAGTGCACAGAGGAGATGGTGAGTGGGCCTGCATGCCAAGCATGGAGGAACCTGCCGTGACCAGCGATGCTCCTGTCTCAAGTTGTCCCTGTTCCTCGGCGCAGCGTCCTCAGGCAAAAACAGGGCAGTAGGCTAAGCACACCTCTCGGCTTCATCTCTGTCTGCCAAGGGAATGAGGGTCTCTGTCGCGGGGTCCCACATGCGCACTAGCACTTCTCTTGGTTGGGCCCACCAAAAGAAGCCAGTGGCAGCTGATAGGCTGGGAGCACATAGAACAGGGGGCAGGGTGGTGGTGTTGGTTGCAAGGCACCTTGCTAGCGGAAACCAACTTGATGCCTTGTGGGACATAACTGTGAGGTGGTTGGTGGTTGGTCCGACCCCAGGTTCCTTGCTGGCGGTGCGTGCTGGAGATTTGTGGGTGCATGCGTGCGTGCGTGCGTTCGTGCGTGCGTGTGTGCGTTCGTGCGTGTGTGAGTGCATGAGTGTGTGTATATGTGTATATGTGTATATGTGTGTTCGCTTGTTCATGCTTGCTTGAGTGCCATGGTGTGCGTGTCAGCTTATCATTCATAGGGCTTCAATGGACGTGAATGGATGGACCATGAAAAGAGCATTGTTGAAGTGAGATGGCTCGAGCCGTCTACATGAAGGTCTCAATCAAACACAGTTAGTGCTTTGGGGAGTCTGGACGCGTGCTCACCTGCCATCCTCTCTGTTGACAGCACGATAACTTATGAAATGCGTCCCAGGTGGCACCATTTTCAAGCCCATGAACTTGGGCCCCACGCTGAAACCATGCTGATCCACGCCTATATACGTGCACTCAGGCATGTTGAGCACAAGCAATGTGGCACCATTCCTGTAGGAAAGAAACAGCGACGAAAATTTTTTGAAGGTGAGCTTGGGAGCCTGAGAGATAGCATACTTTAAATCTTTACCTGGCCAGCTCTGCAGCCACCTGAGGGTCTAATTGGATAGTGTACGGAGCTGCCTGCATCTGGCTGCTGGCTACCAATACAACACGTAAAATTTATCACATATTCAACGAAATAGAAGAATAATAATTTTAAATTCATCTTATCAGATCAAGCCTTCACATTAAAAGCACAACATTTTAAGAGCCGTATGATATATACTATTGTGGCAGCTGAGATCACGAAATCAGTTGCTTCATAATAAACGCACTCAACTCCCCTGTTAAGACACTAACCATTGAAGTAGGGTTGGGTTGCATGGCAATGTAGGGAAGGTCAGAGTTGCCTTTCATCATGGATTCCAGGACGTTTGCTTATGACGACCCTGAAGTCACTGGCCCAGAGCCCCCTCGGGGAGGAAAATGGTACCTGCATGCGCGCTCGCTCAGTGCTTAATCCAGGAAGTCCAATATATTTAGAGCAACTGCCATGGGAGCTGCTCTGAAGGGCTCTTGGTCAGCTTGCAAGGGTGCCAAAAGTTGTGACGTGCTTATCGCAGTCATGCAGGCATTGCAAGTTGTTTGTGCCCAAAGCAAAGCAAAAAGATGCTGAGGTATCCCACCTTGTTGCAGGTACGCATGCCACCTGAGTCACAAGTACTTAGACTTCAGACGACCTGAGCTGGAGTCAGTTGCCGCCCTCAAGGGCTGCAGGGTGGAGGATATTGTATGGAGGCTGCCTCCAAGGTGATATGGTTAGTTGTGCAAATTGTGGGGGGGGGGAATTGCTTACAGCCAATGCTGTTGAAGGCGCACATCTAGTCCAACTCTCCAATTGAAGCTTCCAGGCACTTGGACAGACAGAATGCACAGGTCGGCTGGGAATGAATGTTAAGAGCAAATCAAGCCTCCAGCTTCTTGGAGTAGCTGCAGCGATGTTTGGCGAATGAAAGCGATTCAGCTCTTTCTGACACTGCAAGGGGTGCCCAGCCAGCAAACCCAGGTTGCGCACGGTGCACCACTTACGCGCATCGTTGGCCTCAGGGCTGTGATACACGACACAGCCTCCGCAGCTTGAGGCCATGTGCTGTGCTGCTCCTGGGCTCCTGCCACACTGAGGCACGTGGACCACCGCCTCTCCTACCAAATGCTGAGCACAGGACGCCCAGGCCTTTGGCACTAACAGCATCCAGCACCTGCATCATTGGGCCGCCTGGTCATGCTGCCTGCTGCCTGCTTCCTGCTGCTGCTGCTGCTGCTGCTGTGCAAATCTGTACCCTTATGTGTGCACTGCTGCCCTTTGCCTGTGTGACATGCAGCACCAGCCCCCAAATGATGCCTGTGTGGTACGTCAGCCTGCCCTCCGATGACATGGCCTGCCAGATTGCTTCTCGAACGATGCTGACGAAGGTGTGTGGAGTGTGTGCATGCATGTGTGTGCTTGCATGCATGCGCGCATGTATCCATTCCAGTGTAATGCGTGTGTGTTTGTGAAACAGTTCACGTGCATCTTTTGGCACTATAAGGCGCGTATCTCTGCTGCCTTGACTGCATCCTCAGGGTTTACTTTTACTAAAAGTTTTAGTCGCTGGGGCGAGGGCTGCAGCGCGTGCGTGCTCACTCTCATACATACAAACAGGTATACAAACATACAGGCAAACAAACAAGAGCATTCAAGCAAGCAAGAAAGCAGGCAAGCAAGCAAGCAAACATGCGTAAACAGATATGGATAGCATTAAGAGGTGCACAATGTGTGCAGGGCCTGTGTGGGCCCTGGGGTGAGGGCAGCAGCGTGTGCGCATGCACCAACCCCCCTGCCCCTTTCCCCATGCACCCATAGTTGCATGCATGCCATGCATCATGTGTGTGTGATACATATGCAGGGCCTGCATGAGCTGTGGGGTGAGGGCAGCAGCTGGGACGAGCTGGTTGCCGCCATCCAGGCGTACCCCGACCACCTGAAGGCGCCTTGGTTCAGCACGGACCTCACGTTCAAGGTGCGGGTGCTCACCAGGGCCGCTTGAAGGCCGTGCGCTCAATCAGTGCAGCGCAGTGCGCTCAATGGCACAGTGAAGTGCGCTGAGCAGTGCAGTGCAGTGCCTGTGAGGGAGCAGAATGGCAGGGGCCGGTTGGGGATACCTGCGCACTCTTCGCTGCTGCAGCGGCAATGCTGCGTCAGAGGACAGCGCTGCACTACTGGTGCTGGGCCTTGACCTCAGTCGCCATGGCTCTGTTCCGGTGCGCTGCAAGGGGATGTCCTGACAACGCATTGTCTGCTTTGGCAGCGCGTTTGTACCATGCTCTCCTGTGTGGATTGCGCTTGTGCAGGTTGATGTGGAGTCCTTTGGTAGTAAGCTTGACATGGCAGAGCAGCTTGCTTACGTGCAGCGCTTGAGCTTCATACCCTTCAAGGTCGGTACCTCTGCTCTCAAAAGCCCTCTGCCGTAGGCCCTGTGCTTTAAAAGCCTTCTGCGCTTTTTCTTCGTCTTTGCACATGCAGACCCTCTTTTCTCTTTAGGGATGCCCTTGGCTTTCAAGGGCCTGCTTTATCTTGCCCTCAAGCGCCGTTGGGCCCTGCTCTCACGCCGCAGAAAATGACACCGACATATGATAGAGACTTGTGACGTGTGCCAGGCAGTTGCCACGCTGTATGGTGTCGTAGACCAGTGACATGTCCTATGCTGATGCCACATTGTATGATCAGGGCTTGATGACAAATGTGCAATTGTCAGATGATACGTATGCTTGTTCTGTATGATTATTTATTCAGCAAGCAGCATGGGTGTGCTTTGTGCATGTGTGTGAATGGCTGTGGACAGGAGGGGAAGGTCTGGTTGTGGGGCAACATGAGCTCATGTGGCCTCACATTTAAGAGGGCAGCATCCTGGAAGACATTGATAGTCTGCTCGCAGTAAGCACACTTGCGCTTACCTTTATGATACTGCAGCACCTTTTTGGTCTGCACATGACTCTCTTTGTTGAGATGCATGGACAGCGTTTGTAGACCGGATGATTTTTGTAGATGTGCCAGCATGAGGTATGTGTGTGCATGCACGCCTGCACACGCCAGGCATGCTTGTTGAGCACATGCATTGAATGCATCCTGCCTCTTAAAGAAGGAGCATGGCAAGGTATCTTGCAGATCAATTGCTGGACAATCATGGAGAATGGACCAGCACGCATGCTGTCAAGCCTCTTCTATCCATATACTCTTTTCCCCCATTGAACAAACATATGAAAGGTTTGCAGACAAGCAATCCTTGCTTTGGTTCCAGAATGTGCAGTTGCTGAATGCTAGCTGGCACACAGAGCAGAATGTGCTCAGCTCATGCACGCCGGGCATGCATGCCTCGCATACGCTGTCCAAGTAGGCAGTCCCACCAACTCGGTCGTGCTTCTCAGTCGCCCTTGCTCAGTCACCCTTGCTCAGTTGCTCTTGGCTCATGCGTTGCTTGTCCCTCCTTTAGGGGCGGGTGGACTTGAAGCAACCAGACGTCAAGTTCTGGCTGTTGGTCGTGGATGTGCGGGAGCAGCACGGCCTTGGGGATGCGTCCATGGTAAGAGAGACGGGGTGGGTGGACCGTGGCAACATGACGCGGATGCTTGGGGTGGGCGTATGGGATTACAGGACATAGGGAGTGCATGGCTTAGGGCACATCCATGGTGAAAAGGGTGGCAACCCCCTTGGCGGCATGTTCAGGGCACATCCATGGTGAAAAGGGTGGCAACCCCCTTGGCGGCATGTTCAGGGCACATCCATGGTGAAAAGGGTGGCAACCCCCCTGGTGGCATGTACAGGGCACATCCATGTTGAAAAGGGTGGCAACCCCCCTGGTGGCGTGTACAGGGCACATCCATGTTGAAAAGGGTGGCAACCCTCCTGGTGGCATGTACAGGGCGCATCCATGTTGAAAAGGGTGGCAACCCCCCTGGTGGCATGTATGTGGCGCATCCATGGTGAAAAGGGTGGCGCTCCCGTGGCTCTGCTCCGTCTCTTGGCAGAGAAGGTTCTGTCCATAGTAAGCCCACGCCTGTCTGCGAGGTTACATCGTTGAACAAACGCAGCTTGGCTGGCACACCCGGGCCGCCAGGCAGGCTGGCAAGAGTCCCAAATCAGCGGTGTGCGTCCAAGCGCTCAATCGTTGCACAGCAGCGCCATGGCATGGCTGTCCCGCGGCATGCCTTAGTAGGGGCGCCACAGCATACGCCTGCCTGTAGAGGAGCCCTCAGGCTTTTGGCCAAAAGGTGCTGTTCAGGGGCAATTCCTCCAATGGTACAGGCCTGCCCACTCAGTGGGGGCGCCCCTAATCCTGCCTGCAGCCAGCGGACATCGACGAGGAGCCCTGAGTTGAGTTGAGCTGAGTTGAGTTGAGCTGAGCACTGCAGCACTCCCGCCCCCGCAGTCGCAGCGCCGGCCATTGCGCAGGCGTCAATCAGATATATTTCAGTATAAATATTGCATGCGTGACACAATCACAGCAAAAAGAAGCGGTTGTGCACTCGGGCGTGTGTGCAAGCACGAAAGTCAAACGCTGGCACGACAAAGCGACCTTCGTGCCATGCAAGCACAACCCGGCTCTCCTGCAATTATGCCAGGCTGCTTGTGTGTGTATGTATGTGTACATGTGTGTGTATGTGCGTGTACATGTGTGTGTATGTGCGTGTACATGTGTGTGTATGTGTGTGCGTGTGTGTGCGCGCGCGTGTGTGTGTGCGCGTGTGTGCGTGTGTAAGCTCGCGCGCACCTACTAACCATCTGCAGTCAGGCCTATGTACTATCCCACAAGGCATCAAGTCGGTGTCCGCCAGCGGCAGGCACAGGTCCTGATCCGCGGATTGCATGTGTTCTGCTAAGCCCCACCCTGCTCCTGTGGAGCAGGTCTTGATCCGTGGATTGCGTGTGCCCTGCTCAATCCCACCCTGTTCCTGTGGTGCAGGTCCCCTACCGCCTGTACTTCGGGCGCCAGGTCGCAGAGTACGACCATTTGGTCGCGACTCGCTACTCACTGAAGCGCAGGCCTTACATCGGGCCCACCAGCATGGACGCTGAGATGGCTTTCATCATGTGCAACCAGGCCAAGGTGCGCAGCGGTTAAATGTTATGCATGCGCCAACCGAGTCTAAGCCTCTGGCATTCGGCCTGGCAGCATGGACGCTGAGATGGCCTCCATCATGTGCAACCAGGCCAAGGTGCACAGAATCAAGCATGCGTGTGTGCTTGTGTGTGTGTGTGTGTTGGACAGAGGCGTGCACATGTCTGTGTGTGAGTGAACGCATGTGCATGCATATTAAGAGACATGCCCTCCATCTTAGCTAGTGCGTGCTTGGTTGGCTCTCATTGATGCACGCATGCAAGTAGGGGTCGGCGCATTTTGTGTGTTCTTCAATGGAGTCATACCGTATTTTCCCATTGTAGACCCCAGTGTACCATGTGCACGGGGCGTTAATAACAAATAGGTGTTCCAAATCTCCCTGGAGGCCTTGATACCTTGTCCCCAGAAATCTGGAGTACACCTGAGCCTCCCAGATGGGTGTAACTAGGCCGTCTTTGGGTGGTTCTTTACGTGTTGCTTGTCTGGGGCCCAACAGCTGCACTATCACATTTGTTGGACGCACTTATTCTTTGCTCACTTAAGTACAAGTATTAAAACAGTCTGGCAGAAAGTATCCTGGGTCAGGGGCAGGAGGGCTGGAAGCCAGTGGGAGCTTTATTTATCGTCATGCAAGACTCAAGGAGTCCCAACAGGTGACCAGTTTGCACCAAAATTGCATTGTTGTGGACCCCTCTGCACCCCTCAGTTGATTTGAGGAAAAAACAGTCCGGGACTGGGAGTGTCCGGTTTTGACCCCCTAGCCTCGGGCTAATTTTTTTGAAGGTAGATCCAGTACACACAACTCCCCAACCACTACCTCATCTTTACATTCATTTCAATGGAATTCTGTGATGAAAGTCTGACATTATTGACATTATTTTGGCAATACGCGAGCTACTCTGAGCGATCCACAATGTTGGTACTCCTCAGATTCACTGCTTGAACCCAGCATCTGGACAAGTGACACAAAGTGTACCAAGCTGCAAGGTTGCAGTAGTTGTAGGCTTTCCAACGGTATGCCTAGTATCCTGGCACGCTCTGGGTAACATGCCCATATGTGCGCCTAGAGCTCCTAGGTACACCCCCCCTGGGTCCCGTGGCTGCTGTCCAATATGCACGTCCTTGACGCAGCTAGGCTGTATGAGCGAAGTGTTTTCGTACAGAATGTTGCTCATGTATCATGCGGTTACACTGCCCTGCACATCCTTGATGCAGGTGGACCGTGGGAGCCTGGTGTTCGACCCCTACATAGGCACAGGAAGCATCACCGTTGCTGCTGCGTACCACAAGGCCCAGGTCATGGGCACGGACATTGATATGCGCGTGGTCCGCTTGGTGCGTGTTTGCATGTGCTGGCAGCGTCATCATACGCATGGTCCCCTGGGTGTGATAGTGCGCGCATGCATGAGCTTGTATGCCTGGTGAGATCTTTTCCAGACACAGGCAGTGCCCAGCCTTCTGCAAAGTCCGTCTTGACTGTGCTTCTTGCCTGGAGCTTTGTTTTCTTGCAATTCTGAGTGTCTGGATCTTTGCTTCCTTGCAGCTCTGAGTGTCTGGATCTAAGTTGCCCCAGCATCACCTTGTATCCTTTGACTTAGCATCCGTCTTATGGTCTCAGTACTTGTTGCAGAGCGTATGAATTTCAACAAGCCTGTCACTTAGATGGCATGCACAGCTGTGCGAGCCTCGGAGCTAATGCTATCAATAGTTGTGACCCCTGCATGCATGAGTATTGGGATGGTGTGTGTTTTGTGCACTTGCGTGCCACTGAATTTGCTGCGCCTGCAAGAAAAGAGCACAAAGGATCAGCATACACTTGGCCTGCCTTGGGTTGGCGCCAAGGGCGAAAACCATCAGAACTTTATCTCAAACAAGTGGATATGCTGATAGCACCAAGGCCTTGCCATGCCTGCTGCACAGGGCTTGCCCTCTGTGGATTGCCCGTCAAGAAGGCAACCCAATCCTAGCCACTCTTTGCGTGCCCTTGCCCACAAACATGTAACATAGAGCTGCAGAGCTACAAAAGGCAGCTCAGCTAAAACCAACCACCCTGAAGCCTCCTTTCCCTCCCTAATCGAAAGCCAATCCTGCTTCATGTGTTCAAGCTGACACCCTCTCTACCAGCCGCTTATGTGGAAGTCTTATCTGTCACACTTAGTGGCCTCTGTCACACTTAGACATGTGCAGCGCACAATGCACACCCACCCAGGCCATGTGCACATGCAGGGTAAGAAGGGGCCCCAGGGACAGACCCTGGACGTGTATGCCAACTTTGACCACTATGGAACACGAGACTGCTTGGCAGGCCTGATACGTGGGGACATGCACAAGCACCCTTTCAGGAGCAACTTGGAAGAGGTAAGCGGGCTCTGCTTCCTTTTCACACTGCATGCCTCAGTGAATGAAGTCCCTGAGCTTGGGTGAGGCCATTACAGTGAAACATCTCAGGCAGCATAAAGCTGCGTCATACAGGCCCCGCATGCATATGCTAACTATTTAAAACATGCTTTCAGCGGCATGTGCAAGGCAAGTGCCAACAGCAGGTACTCTGTGCAGGGCTGTTCCATGGTCCCCTTTTGATTCTAAGGCAACAGTCTTAGAGAGTGGCCCATGGCAAGTTCCTCATTTCAGGCAGCTCCTTGATGCAGGAGCTCTTTGCTGACAGCAGCCATGCATTGGGAGTCACACTGTGAGGTCCAATCCTGGTAATGGAGCCTTTAGCACTATTAAGATTGAAAACTGCGCATGGACAGTCGTAGAAATGAACATATATTATAATATGCATACTTTGAAATGCACACTGGTCAGGAGGATGTGGAGTGCTGCCCAAGGGTAAATGCATGATGCTGATATGGTTCACAAAGATGGGTGATGAATGTTACGATTACCTATGTATCTTAGCAGGCCATGGTGTATTGGCTAATTGTTTTTTTGCCTGCTGCCATACACAGGCATAGGAATTGAGCCCCGGCTTCTTTTGACACTGCTGGATTCAGGGATGGATCATACATGAATTTGCATACACATATACGCTAAAAAGTGGCTTATAATTAGAGTTGTGCACTTTACTACTGACGCCGTCAACCGTCATTTGACGGAACAGCGGAATTTACGATTTTGACCTTCAGAGATTGGGTCACAAGCGTAATTAACGGTGATATTAATTTTTGATGTCAGAAGGTCGAATTTTAGATATTTGCAGTGGAAAACCGTCATAATACCAGGCAGTCACTTCAGCAGCACATTTCAGCACCATTCAGTCTCCTTTGCAGCATCCAATCATTTCTGAAGGTCTCCTCTGAAATTCAAATTTCCTTTTTCCTACTTGTCACTCTCCCCCTTCTCATCCCTCCCCTTGCTCCTCCCCCTCCTCATCCACTTCCATCTGCTCCACACCCATGTGCACTGCTGCATGCGCAACCCCATCTGCATATGCATCTGGATCTGCAGCGTCACGTACTATCTCCAGCCATGCTGCAAACTCCTTTTTCTGCTCCTCGCTGGCATCAAACACAGGAGCTTGCACGCGCCAGGGATGAGCAGGTGGTTCTTGAGCCATGTTGCATTCAGCCCAGCATCCTCTGGCAGTGCTGGCAGCTGTACTCACAGTTGTCTTGCCATCCTGCTGCGTCTCCTTCTTCTCAAACTCTGCCTTTACCCAGCTGCTCTTGACCTTCCTGCCACCCCTCTTCCTCTACCCACCCACTACTAGGCCTGTGGGGGGTGGTGCTTGCAGCAGCTGACCGGGCCGGGCCAAGCTCGATTGACACAGGGCCACACGGGCCCTCTCAGCTTGATTGTCAGAAAATATGTTTCTTAACAATTTTGTTTGTGAGAAGTCGGGGCGCTGAGCGCGCCTCTTGAAATTGAGCTGGCTGGCCTCTGAGCCACAGAGTTTCCTGACGCAGCACCGCTACTCGCGATTTTCCACAGTCAGTATGAATTTTACCGTGATTGACAGTAGTGACGTAAACGTCAATTGAGCACCGTAATTTACGGTGCCATTTCTGATTGACGCCATATTTGCACAACTCTGCTTATAACAGGTTGTGGTAAAATGGCCATTAAAAAAATTCGTCTTGAAATACGTCGTTGTGCGGTGCGCCGCTGGGCTCTCCTGTGGGATGTCCGAGGCCCCCCAGCACTCAATTTCTGCCACATTCACCTTGAAGACTTAACGTTCAATTTTAAACGTTTTGTGGCCAGGAATCTTTTCAACATCACCCATTACTCCACCCCCCCCCTAAGGGATTGGCCTGCTGGACCCCTTCTCCGGCTCTTCCTCTTCCTCTGAGAGCACCACCCAGGTCTGAGCCTGCGGCAGCTGCTCCAGGGACTCAATGCGCTTGGCCAAGCGCTGGTTGCTATCCGGCCACACCAGCTGGCGCACCAAGTCAGTGGCTTTCTAGGTGGTCAGGCAAATCCGGCTGTCGCTGCCCAATCCTTCTTGATTTTGTCATAAACCTTGCACTTTTATTTACCCATGTTAGTAGTTTGTGGCCTACGGGGGGTTGTGGGGGTTGTCTGGGGCGTTGTTGGGGGTAGTTGGTGCCTCCCTGGTCCTCCCCAACCTATCTTCCATTTTAACCACTTAAACACAGCATATATACGCAATCATTCCCGACTGTTCACACATACACGCAAACGGAAAGTCCCGAGGTCCCGTAAGACCCATCCCTGGTTGGATTTGAGGCGGGTGCTTCATTGAATGCAAACTGTCTTAGTTGCATACATGGCAGAATGTCAATAAGCCTTTCCTAAAAATTCCTTACTCCTAATTCCTAAAAATTCCTGTAATTTTAACTGATTGACAGGTGTTTCATGCAATAGTTGGTGACCCTCCCTATGGAGTGCGTGCTGGAGGCAAGAAGACATCCAACAGGGATATTGTGATTCAAAACCGTGAGACACACATTGCTGGAACAGGTACGGTTTTTGGCACTGCAGCTGCGCGCATGCATTCAAGGACAATGTAGCGATCGATGATTTGCAGAGGGGGGCTGGATTACAATGGCTCATTCTAGGTCTGGTTCACTCATTTTCCCACTGGCGGCAATTGCACGTTTTCCCAAGTGGGCTTCCAGCTCAATCTTTCCAAGATGGCTATTCCCACCAAGACATGCTTTGATTGGGAACTAGCTCACAAGGGTCACAAGGATCTTTAAGAATGGATGGGAGTTCATGAATCGTTTGGCTTGCTCTACCTTTGTCCAGGGTTTCTTTATTCACCATATTTGTACCTTGAGAGAAGTTGAAGTCATTAAGGCTTTTGTTAAAAGTTTTAAGGATTTTTGGTGTTTGCATATCGTTGTGCTCCTTTGACCTTGCGACTCCTTAATCTTGCAAACTCCCAAAATGACAAATTTATCAATTTGCGAGTATTTAGGGGGCGGTCACACCTGATGGCATCCCTGCCCACATCCCTGCTTTTTGTCCCCGAGGGATGCGGCAGGTGTGACCGCTTCCACATCCCTGCCCCGGAAATTGAAAATCCCTGGGTAGGGGTTAATTGGGTCCAAGGGGCCTTGGAAAGAGCATACACCTCGGGAGAATGTCTGAGGAGACAAGGTTTCCATACACGGTTTACGCACGTTATTTATGCAGCTGCAGCACTTGCTGGTGATGATTCTCGAGGCTGACAATGCACCGAGATGATGTCTCATGTTTGTGTTTGCCAGGCTTACACTCGTGGGGTGCCAAATGTGGTGAATGTCAGGCAAATAGAAAATGAGATGGAAAGTCATCGCTGACATTTCCTGGGCCTTAGGACTGTCAATTTTGAGGAGCACTTGTGCCCAAAATAAGGCTTTCGTTGCTTGCGTGAGGACATACTCTCAAATGAAGGCAAGGACTGATGCACCATGGCCACATGCACAGGGGGAAAAAAGTTGTTTTCAAGTGTGCGCCAACCACGCTCTTAAAGCTTTTCATCATCCTGTCCTGACACTCTCCCGCTCAGGGTCGATTGACTGTCATGCAAGACCTTGCAGGCCATAAACCGAGTGCTTAAACGAGGGCGTCTGCAACATTGCAGGATCCTTATGAATAGTGCACTCTGTGTTGTTTGCTGCTTAATTGCAGCATAGGGACCTGTCGCAAAGAGCTCTTTGGACCCTATTGCTGGACTCGGGAAGACAGGAAACATAAGTTTGTGGTTCACGATTGAACCTACGTTATATGAACTTAAAATAATGACTGAAATTATCAATATTGTCAAGGTAACATCGATCCTTTGTCCCAAAGTTGCACTTCATCCGCGCTGGATCAGTGACACTGACAGTGTGCCACTCAAACCCCTGTAACTGAATGTCCCTTTTTTTAGTTATGGGACTTCAAGTTTGCCAGCATGCTGCTTAAGAGACCTGTCTTTGAGGCAAGCTTGTGCACACATGCACCTGCAGCTGCTTCAGAAACCTGTCTATGAGGCCCGCGGCTTGGCAGCTACGCCTAGTTTGTGTCGGAAAATTTTGCGTGCGTGACCACGACTTTTTTCACTTTATTTTGGGTGGAGCGAAAAAAAGTGGAAAAAAAGTGGAAAAAAAGTGGAAAAATGAGTGTGACCGCAGCCTAAAGAAGTAACAAAAATGGTGAAGAAATTTTGTGTGTGACCGCGGCCTGTAACCGTGAATTTTCAGTGTCCAATAACAGAAGAGCCATGTGATGACTGATTCGTTTTTTCCTGGTCCTCTTCATGGCAAGCTGTTGCTGCCTGCAACAGCTGCTTACAAATGAGCCTTATCCCCTGCTGGCTGTTCTGCGCACTGCTTCCATATAGCTTCTGTGGCCTACAAGACCAAGATTGTAAAAGCAAGTACTTTCTTTAGAAAACCTTCAGAGGGGGCCAAGAACCAGGAGGGTAGGAATAACCTAACCTTTTTCCCACTGCCACAAAGCACTACTGTAGCTGGATTTTTTCACTCAGGCAAATAGCCGCACTTTTGGGACTTCCCATTTCTTTCCCTGTATCCTGTGATGCCCTTCATTAAGTCTAGCAGGCCTGGCACGGCAATGCATAAACAACGTATGCAAACCATGTATCACACACACTTTTGCAGGAGAGGGCCAGCTACAAGTAGATCACAGCAAGGTGCAACCGACCCTGACACTTGTATTCCTTGCCTGCGCAGATCCATACAGCTTAGGAGAGTGCCTGCAGGACCTGTTAGACTTCGCCGCTCGTACTCTTCTTATTGGTGGACGCCTCGTCCTCTTCTTACCAGCAACACCAGAAACTTATAGAGAGGAAGAAATCCCCCGCCACCCAGCTCTGGAACTGATGTACAATTCGTGAGTTGTGTATGCATCGTGCATTCATAAGCCTGCTTCTTGCTTTGGGGCAGCTTTCAGAGCTGATAACGTTTGAGCTGTGTGGCCTCTTGTTTGGTGCTTGAAAGGGTGCACCTGCTCATGACCATGACGATGCTCAGGTCAGTGATCACCAAGCCTTTCACGCTGGTGCAGGCTCGTTCAGTGCCAGAGGAGCTGTGCTTTATTGCTCAGCTGAGCACTAGCTTGTGGTGTACGAACAGTGACGGGCTGGCGCATCCCTGACAGCGCCGCCTCTGCACTGGCAAAATGTTGCCCATGCAAGATCTGAAGGATCAGTCTCAATCAAGGTTTGAAAAAGCAGCAGTGTCGCGCGCTCCTGCACTCTGCTCTCATTTGTCAGGGAACAGAGGCCCATGGTCCTGTGCCACACACACTAGGATCACTCCAAGAAAGTGGCACCTGACCATATGCCCTTTGGCCACGGCCTTGTTGCCTGATGTCACTTGCACCCACGACCGTGCGCCCTGCATGACTCTGTGCCATACCGCAGGGAGCAGCTGCTGACCATGCGTTACAGCCGCCGGCTCATTACCTATGAAAAGCAGGGTGCCTACAATGCTGCGGCAGCCGCGGAGTACCACGCAGCCCACCCCGATCCCACCCTGGCCATAGACCGCATCCATGACATTGTGTTTGACAGCTACGGTGAGCTGTTTGTAGCCACAGTCTGCCTGTGCAGGGGAGATGCTTGGCTGTGTGTTTGACACAACACACAGGCGCCAGGGATGAGCGCATCAAGAGCTAGGTGCTGTTAATCGTGTCACTGCTGTTCCATATCATTCTACGGGGATCCTGCATCTGCTTTAGGTCATGCCTGTGCGCTGCACTGCGACAGATGGGGCTTGTCCACCTATGGGGCGGGCAAATGCCCTCTGTGACAGTGCTGTGGTGCTTCAGGACCATGCCGTTCTTGCCTGCCTTGCTTGAGGCCATTCATCACAAATGCTGTGGCTGCTCCCACCCTGACCATATGTCTATATGCACAGCTGGTTGTGGTTGCAAGCAGCTAGCCTCAAAAATGGAAAAAGGGCTCCTGTGCCCAAAACCTGGAGATCCTGGCAATGACTGTGGGCCCTCAGGCCTCTCCATTTGTGTGTGTACGCATATGTGTGCGCGCAGCTCATGTTTGTGCATGCACCTGTGCGTATGCAGAGCGTGATGAAAAGGGTCAAGTGATCTACCCAGAAGGGGCCCTCAATATGAAGAAGTACAGAGGCAAATGGCTGTGAGCGTGTGTTGCTTTGTCTGGTTTTGAAAGTCACCACAGCCAGTCTTTAAAGCAGGTGCTACTTGGGTGCATATGCTATGTACGTAACAGATTTCATGACCTCAACAGGCTTTACTCCTTTTCCTTTTTCTGAGGGTCCCTATCTTGCTTTCTGTCTCTCTTTTCTCTTTCAATCTGAGTATCTGTTACAGTATGTATCAAGGGGAGAATTGAAGAGCTACCAGATTCTATCAAGGGACTTTCATAGGGACATCCTGACCTGTTTAAAATCATGCGCTGGCATAAACCCAAAATCCTGATGGTTGTTCAGCTGAGCTACCCTCATCCTCTTGGGACAGCGATGCAAACTAATGTCACCTAGCTGGCACTGTGTGCGAGATGATGAGCTTGCTCTCCAAGATTGCCCAATCTTGATCTGGCAGAGCTGCGCCTCAAGCATCAGCGCGTATTCAACACCATCTGTAGAGGCCCTAGCAGGCTGAGAGAGACCATCAACCAATCACGCATCATAGATATTGCTTTACTTGCGTATAAGTGCTTGACTTGCTGTGCAGCTAATGCAGCCATTGTACAAGAGACCACATTAAAGGTCTTAGCTGGTTGCAGCCAATGAACTACCACGCAGTCATCCCCTGTTGCCATTGAACAAGGATTATCATCCAGTGAACAAGAACAACAAACATGAAGAATCAATCTTACGACGTGTTTACTAAATGTTGTAAGTAAAACACCAGTTTTTTTTTAAGTAGTGTCTGAATGAAACAATTAAACATCGTTTTGTGTTTACAACACCAGTTTTTAACCGGTGTGCAAGGACCGGTGTTTTAAAAGCGCAGTTGCAAACCACCCCCAGGGATCGTTAAAAATTAAGAGACTCAATTGTAAACAATTGAGGGAATTGAGGAGGGGGAATTCTCCCTCCTCAATTCCCTGTGGAGGGAGAAATCGAGAAAAGCTTGTAATGGCTTTTGGCAATAATCGTGTGGCCTTAAAAGGCTTAGAAAGCAAGCAAGGAGAAGAGAAAAGGTTAGTGTTGTAAACGCATGCGCAATGGATTTGCAAACACCGCTTTTCAATTTGGACCGGTGTTCGTCAAAAATCCCTTAATTTCTTAACTGGGATCAATTGTAAACACGCCGTTATGCCTCCAGATGTGTGATACCTCTCTTGTAGCACAAAGAAATCTTCGAAGCACACTGTTCGCTTCGAAGCACGCTTTTTTGCTTTCAGAACAAGCCTACAACCAGCCTACAACTTGTTCTTTGAAAGAAAAGAAAAAACTATGCATGAGTGCCTAGATTGCTGCGTCTAGGTTTTGAAACACCGCCTTGCTTGCTTTTTGAGTTTATTTTGGTTGCAGGCCTGACTGGCTTCAGCTTAGCTGCCCTCGTTCAGCAGGTACAACCAACCTTAAGTCTGGTAATAATAGGCTATTAGACACCGAAGGACAGGTTTGATTTGCACATGAGTGCCTGAACTGCTGTGTCTAAGCTCTCGCAGCCTGTCTGCTTATATGAGCTCATTTTTAGACTTGATTCAGGTCGCTGGCCTTTTGTATTTAAGCTATGCTGCCCTGTTTGGCAGATACTATCTATCTATATCTATATAGATATAGCTATACACTATAGTATAGCTGTGTAACTTAAGCTCTCGCAACATCACCTTGCTTCCTGCCAGGAACAGTGTACATTTCCTAGTGAATTTTGGCATTTTGGCATTTTGGCCTAAACAGCTTCAGCTAAGCCCTCATTTGGCATGTGCAGCTATGTAAGCTAATCTGACTTCTGCTAGCAATTGCTTCTTCAAGTTTTTCAAGTTGAAAACCTCTTCACTGATTGAAAACATCTTCCTTGATTGAAAACCTCTTCATTGATTGAAAACCTCCTCCTTGATTGAAAATCTCTTCATTGATTGAAAACCTCTTCATTGATTGAAAACCGCTTCTTGATTGAAAACCTCTTCCAGGGGAGGCTGAGCCTGCCCCACAGCAGCAGCAACAGCAGCCGCTGCAGATGCGCCCTCCCCCCTCCACCACCTCCGAAGCTGCTAACCCTCCCCGTCCTCAATGTCATGCCCAACCTGAGCAAGTGGATGCGCGAGCAAC
>LKMJ01000962.1_pt1 | contig 24309 bp, 23 predicted proteins | sample 643391 | NCBI WGS metagenome assembly LKMJ01 (sample SAMN04112250, study PRJNA286221) | soda lake metagenome | biome: soda lake; feature: Kulunda Steppe; material: water; isolation source: sample PL-Br10 brine of Picturesque Lake | place: Russia: Kulunda steppe | collected 2010-07
ACGACAGTCTGCGGCGGCAAGGAGAACGAGGCCAGCGCAGCCAAAGCAACGGTCAGTGGTGGCGAGGATAACAAGGCAAGCGGTGAGTCTGCGACAGTCGGCGGCGGCGAAAACAACGATGCGAGCGGTGGAGCAACGGTTGGGGGCGGGAACTGGAACAGGGCAGAAGGCGTTTTCGCGACAGTCGGCGGCGGAGGCTTAAACGAAGCGAGTGGTAATTATTCGACAGTTCCTGGTGGTCGCTCTAACGAAGCGTTGGAAAAGTACTCCTTTGCCGCCGGCAGAAACGCGACAGCGGACCACAGCGGTGCGGTTGTGGTTGGTGACGGCTCAACGAACGGTGTCAGTTCCGATGGGACAGACCAGTTCGTCGTTCAGGCAGGCGGCGGCGCGAAAATCTACTCCGATAGTGACACTACAGAGACTCCAAACGGCGTCGAACTTCCATCAAACGAGGGATCCTGGGAGTCACTGAGTGCGAGCGAAGTCAAATCCAACGTCTCACCAGTCCAGCACAGAGCGGTACTTGAGGGCGTCAATGCGCTCGACATCTCGACGTGGCATTACAACGGCAACGAGGAAATCGAACACATGGGCCCGATGGCCGAGCAGTTCTACGAGCAGTTCGGACTTGGCAGCGATGAGCGCCGGATCTCGACTGTCGACGCCGACGGCGTTGCACTCGCTGCCATTCAGGGCCTCTCCGAGCAACTTGAAGACAAAGAAAAGCGTATCGCCGATCTGGAAGAGAAGACCGACCGCATCGAGGAACTCGAAGCACGGAACGAGGAACTCGAAGACCGACTCGCCGCTCTAGAGGCGAAAACCGAAGCCACCGAGTGACCACCTGCCGACGACCGAATGCGATCATCGAGTCAGTGATCTCTCTGTGATCACGCTCTGGCCGATCGAGGCCAATCTCTCAGAATGTATTTGAAAGCCAGTGTGGCTGCGTTCCACACGACGACAAGGGTCCCTGGACTGAGTGTAACGTCCATGCGAACGATGTTAGCCGCTGGCGTATCTCTCTACGTGACATCCTGTCTAGGTATGGCAACCAAAAGTGAACGGACAGTGCCAACAGTAACGAGCGCGAACGAAGGAGACTGCGGGTCTGGAGGCGTTCTTTGCCGAGGTCGGCGAGCCAGCCCAGCGCCTGGAGACGCCACCGCCATCCGAACCAGACGTGGCTGCATTGACTGAGGTCGCCACAGCGTCCCAACTCGATATCCTCGGGCCACTCCCAGAGTGAATCGTATCGCTGGTGCGTACAGTACCATTTTCGCGGTTGTTTTGGTTCGACGCCTACAGATGAACGAAGTTCGACCCTCTTGTGGGCCGGATATTTTTCCGAATCTATAGCCACCAGTATCGAGAACACATATACAGGGGCCACCGTTAGGGGTGGTATGAACGAACAGGACCACGCGCAGGGCTGGTTCGACGGAATCGACCCGGACGATTCCGGAGCAGCCGCCGATGCCATCGCGGCGGGCAGCGCGGACCGTCCTGCAGACTGGCCGGCGCTTGCAGTCGAGCGCGGCTTCGCGAGCGACACCGAGGCGTACTACGACCGCCTGCAGCAGGCGACAGTTTCGGCGACACGGTCTGCAGTTACGGACCGCGAGCAGGCGGACGACAGACAGCTTATCCACGCGATCAGGGCACTTGATGACTGCCAGCGGCTCACAAACGAGCTCACAGAACGGGTTGGCGAGTGGGCGGGAAGCCGTGACGAAGCTGCCTCGGTCGAGATGACCTACATCCAGGAGCTTGCAGACCGCGAGCCGACGGATCCAGTCACAGAGCGACTCGTCTCACTCGCGACCAGGATCGTCGAGTTAGACGAGGAACGGCAGGCACTGGAGACGCTCGTCGAACAGCTTGCACAGTCGGTCGCACCGAATCTGAGCACGCTGGCTGGGGCGGAGCTTTCTGCACGTCTCATTGCGCTCGCTGGTGGATTGGAGGAACTAGCAAAGAAGCCAGCGGGCACTGTACAGGTGCTTGGTGCGGAAGATGCACTGTTTGCCCACCTGCGCGGTGGCGCACCCTCACCGAAACACGGCGTCATCTACACACACGAATACGTCCGTGGAACGTCACCGACAAACCGCGGCTCGGCGGCCAGGGCGCTCTCCGGAAAGCTCGTAATCGCAGCCCGGATCGACCACTACAGCGGCGAGTCCCGCCCAGAGCTCGAAGCCGACCTCGAAGACAGAATCGAGCGTATCCGCGCTCGTGATGCCTCGTGACGCTGCCTGAAGGGATCGAATACCGCAGCTTCGACGGCGAGGAGGCGCTTGCGACACGCGGCGAGTCAGTGTACGGCGAACAGACAGACGGCGACTGGCGACGGTGGGATCGCTCGCGGTCGAAACTCGCAGTGTTGCTCGGCCGGGACGTCGAGACCGGACTCCGCTCAGGAGGGACTGTCCTGTATCTTGGTGCTGCAAGTGGAACGACGGTGAGTCACGTCGCAGATGTTGCTGGCCCGACCTACGCCGTCGAGTTCGCACCACGACCGATGCGTGATCTCCTCTCCGTTGCCGAGTCACGAGACCGGCTGTTTCCGCTGTTGAAAGACGCTCGGCAGCCCTCGAGTTACGCACACGTCGTCGAGCCAGTCGACTTTCTCTTCCAGGACGTTGCAATTCGCGGCCAGGGAGCGGTTGCTCTCGCGAACCGGCAGTTTCTGAACGATGACGGCAGACTCGCTCTCGCGATCAAGGCCAGAAGCGAAGACGTCACCAGAGAGCCAGACGAGGTTTTCGACGACGTGCTTGGGACGATCGAATCCGCCTACGAGGTACTGTATACGAGTTCTCTCGAACCGTTCCACGACGATCACCTCGGTGTTGTTGCACGGCCAAAATAACCACTTGAACGCATTCATGCGGAATCCGTCACAGCTGCGGGATCCGCCACACCCATATCAGCGTGGCCCAAAGAGCCGACAATGACAGAGGCGGCGACGGACCCCTTCGACGGGATCGATGTCGAGGCTGTGCAGACAGCGCTCACGAACTGGTACGAGGACAGCCATCGAGCGTTTCCGTGGCGTGAGACGACCGATCCCTACGAAATTCTCGTATCGGAGGTGATGAGTCAACAAACCCAGCTCGGTCGTGTCGTCGACGCCTGGGCCGCATTTCTCGATCGGTGGCCAACGACTGCCGCGCTGGCAGCAGCCGAGCGAGGCGAGGTGGTCGCGTTTTGGACCGACCACAGCCTGGGGTACAACAACCGTGCGAAATATCTGCACGAAGCAGCCGAGCAGATCGAATCCGAGTACGATGGTGCGTTTCCGAGCACTCCCGACGAACTGACTGAACTGATGGGTGTGGGCCCATACACCGCAAATGCGGTCGCCAGTTTTGCATTCAACAACGGTGACGCCGTCGTCGATACGAACGTCAAACGGGTATTGTACCGTGCCTTTGGTGTCCCAGACGACGACAGCGCGTTCGAAGCCGCTGCGAGCGAACTGCTGGCTGAGGGTACCTCACGCATCTGGAACAACGCGATCATGGAGCTAGGTGGCGTCGCCTGTGAACAGACGCCGTCCTGTGATGAGTCACACTGTCCCTGGCGGGAGTGGTGTCAGGCCTATCAGTCCGGGGATTTCACCGCCCCCGATGTCCCGACACAGCCCGCATTCGAGGGGAGCAGGCGGCAGTTTCGTGGGCGGGTAATCAAGACGCTTGGTGAACACGAAACGCTGACTCTCGACGAACTCGGCCCACGAATACGTGTCGATTACTCACCCGATGGAACATACGGCCGAGAGTGGCTTCGGGGACTGCTGACAGATCTCCAGGATGACGGACTCGTCGAGATCATCGAAGACAGAGGGTCTGTCGCTGCAACACTCAAACAGTAGTGTTCGTCGATTAGCAACCTGGCCGATATGTTAATAACCCTGTATGGTAATGGTAAACTAATGGTACGAAACATCATCAGTCTGTTCGTCACGCTGGTCAGGATACCGATCAAACTGATCATGCTTCCATTCAAGATACTGTCACTGATCGTTACCCTGGTTATCTATACGGTGCTGTTTCTGCTTTTCGGCGGCATATTCTACGTTTTCGTTCTCTAAAATCGCGATTCCAGTCGATGACTGTACACTGGTGACACTGTTATTGATTATCTGACCGAATCGAGCAGTTTCTGCTGTTCGATCCGTTTTGCCTCGTGCTGGACATCCCGGACGGCATCGATGTTGGCGCTGATCGAGGTGACGCCGCTGTCGACCAGATACCGGACCATCTCCGGATCGGAGCCAGCCTGGCCACAGATGCTCGTGGCCACGTCGTGTTCTCGACAGACATCGATAGTCCGGCCGATCAGATCGAGCACAGCCGGGTGTGTCGCATCGTAGCGATTGGCAACCTTCTCGTTGTTTCGATCGACAGCGAGCGTATACTGTGTGAGATCGTTCGTGCCGAAACTCGCGAAATCGATGCCGGCTGTCGCCAGCGATTCGATTCCGAGTGCGGCTGCGGGGGTTTCGATCATCACCCCCCAGGAGCGTTTGGCGGTGTCGATCCCGGCCTCCTCCATCAGCTGTTTTGCCTGGAGCACATCCTCGCGGTCGTTGACCAGCGGGAGCATAACCTCGACGTTGTCATAGCCCATCTCGTAGAGCTTTCGGAACGCGTCGAGTTCGTGTCTGAACACGTCCGGGCGATCCAGGCTGCGGCGGATCCCACGGTAGCCAAGCATCGGGTTGTGTTCTGTGGGTTCTGCGTCACCACCCTCCATCTGTCTGAACTCGTCTGTCGGTGCATCGAGGGTTCGTGCACGGACTGGCCGCGGATAGAACTCTTCTGCGACCGCTCTGACACCATCCACGATCTGTTGTACGTATGCATCACTCCCTTCTTGTTCGATGTAGCGCTCGGGTGTCATCCCCAGCGAGAGAATCATGTGTTCGATCCGCAAGAGGCCAACACCATCTGCGCCGGTTGCTGCGGCCCGTTTTGCCGCGTTCGGAATCGAGACATTCACTTTCACACGTGTTGCCGTCATCGGCTTTACTGGTGTCTCTGGTCTGACCTCCTCGACTGAATCATCGGTCTCTGTGGTCTCCTCGCCGCCGGATTCGACTGTTCCTTTATCGCCATCAATCGTCACCAGCGTGCCATCATCGAGTTCAGTCGTTGCAGACTCCGTCCCGACGACCGCAGGGACACCGAGTTCACGGGAGATGATCGCTGCGTGTGATGTCGTTCCACCCTCGTCGGTGACGATGCCGGCTGCGCGTTTCATCGCGGGCACCATATCGGGTGTCGTCATCTCCGTCACGATAATATCCCCCTCCGAAACTTTGTCGAGTTGGTCGAGTTTTCTAACGATCTGGACGCGTCCGGATGCCTGTCCGGGTGTTGCTCCGAGTCCCGAAACCAGCAGCTCACTGTTTTCTGTTGGTGATTGCATCTGTGAGTTGCCACTGCCGTTCGCCAGTGCTTGCCCGCTCGAATCCTCGGCGATCGTCGTGATCGGGCGAGACTGCAACAGATAGATCTCTCCGTCGCACATCGCCCATTCGACATCTTGTGGATCGCCGTAGTACTCCTCGATTCGCTCGCCAACCGCTCGGAGCTCGTCGAGTTCGTCCTCGGAGAGAACCTGCTCGGTCACCTTGCTCGCTGGAACCTCACGCTCGACTGTGCGTCCGGTTTTCGAATCGCGAATGCACATCACCTTCTTGTCTGCGACAGTTTTGTCCTGCAGTTCGCCAGCCATCCGATCGATGACGTAGTTATCGGGTGTGACCGAGCCCGAGACGACTGCCTCACCGAGCCCCCAGGCGGCTTCGATAGTCAGCAGTGGTGCACCACTCGATGGATGACTCGTGAACATGACGCCGCTTTTGTCGGCGTCGACCATCTGCTGGACCACCACCGCGATGTCGACTTCTTCGTTGTCGAATCCCTGTTCTTTGCGATAGTACAGCGCTCGCTGTGTGAAAAGCGAGGCCCAGCACTCCTGTACTTTCTCGACCAGTTCCGAGCGTGTAACGTTCAAAAACGTCTCTTGCTGGCCAGCAAACGACGCATCGGGCAGATCCTCGGCCGTTGCCGATGACCGAACAGCGACCGGCGTCTCACCGCCTACCTGGTCGTAGGCGGCGAGAATCTCGGTTCGAATCTCCTCTGGGATCTCCGTCTCCATGAGCAACGCCTGTGCATCCCTGGCGGCACTCGACAGCGCTGTTGAGTCGTCTGTATCGATAGCGACCAGCTCGAACAGCTCCTCATCGATCCCCGTCTGGGTAATGAATGATCGGTACGTCTCCGCCGTTAGGACAAACGCGGACGGTACCGGAAGCCCTGCGTTGGTCATCTCTCCGAGCGATGCGGCCTTCCCGCCGACAGTCTCGAGATCATCGGACCGGATCTCCTCCAGCCATTGTACAGGCATATCCGTGCCAGAACAAACATCGTGAAAGATAATGAAGGTTCTGAAGATTGTCGTCACTTACCTCTTTTAGCTGCATCCTACTGTCCGGGTAAACTAGTAGATAGGGCCACTCAGAGTTCGATGATATCAGAGTCCTCAGAATCGGTGGGGACGGCGAGTTCTGCATCGAGGACAGTCAGTGCGTTTCCACCGACGACAGGCGACTGTCCGACTGTTGTTCTGACAGTGCCAGGACGGTCGATAAACCGCCCACATTCGATAGTGATCTCGTCGCGTTCGCCATCGAAGACGGCGGCTTCGCCGAGATGTGCTGCACACGCGCCAGCACCAACGCCACTTGCTGGTCGTTCGCCACCAGCAGCCCGTGGGTCGAATATCCGGGCGTGAACATCGGTGTGGCGTTCGAGTGTATCGAATGTGAATGCGAACAGCTCCGATGCATCAACGGTGTCGAGCAACGGTTCGAGCGTTCCAGCCGACGGATCTGCGCTGGAGAGATGTTCGAGAAAGTTGATCGGCACAAGAAGCGTCCCGCCGAAGCGAGCTGTTTTCGCGGCCGGGAGATCTGCACCAACATCTTGCAGGGTAGCAACATCGATACCGAGTGCATCGGCGATTTCCTCGTCGTCGATCGATACCGGCGTTGGCTCCACGCGAGGGAGTTCGACAGAGACCGTCCCGTCCGCCAAAAGTTCACTCACGAACGGTCCGCCTGGGGAATTTTCGGGGCCAGAAACGACAAACTCGTGTGTGCTTGGCTCGATCAATCCACGGTTCGAAAAAGCGGTGTATCCTGCGACAGCAGCGGAAACAATCGCTGCCGACCCATCACAGTCTGTGTATACCAGCCCGCCCGCATCTTCAGTGACAACACCGCTTGTTCCGAGTTCACTCGCAATCGCCCGTCTCTGTGACTCCGTGACAGTGCCATCCGGGACGATTGCCACCGACCGCCCGCCGGTCGGCTCGTCCGCAAAGGCGTCCACTAACAGTACCTGGCGGCGTTCCATACGCAAGCCTGTCCGGCCTGTCGGTTCAAGCTATCGTTTTTTCCACTGCCGTTCAGGCAGCGCCGTCACAAAGAGGCAGAATATTTTAACCCGGTGCCGTCCAATCGGGAGCCAGAACAGATGGAACGGGGTGACGCTGACAACTTTAGTCGGATGGGAACACTCGGTATCGAAGAGGAGTTTTTTGTCGTCGACGACAGGGGCCGCCCGACAGCCGGAACGGATACGCTCGTCTACGAGTCGACACCACCTGCAATCCTCGATGGACGGCTGGACCACGAGCTGTTCAAATGTGTAATCGAAACGCAGACGCCACTGATCGAACAGCCCGCTGACGCGCGCGAGAATCTCTGTGCGGTTCGAAACGCACTCGTTGACCACGCCCAGGCGCACGGATTTGGGATCGCCGCAGCCGGACTCCATCCGCTTGCCCGGTGGCGCGAACTCGAACACGCCGAAAAACCACGGTATCGATCACAGCTCGACCGGATTCAGTATCCTCAACACCGGAACACGACGGCTGGATTGCACGTCCACGTTGGCGTCGATGACGCAGATAAGGCAGTCTGGGTGGCAAACGAAATCCGCTGGTATCTCGCCCCGATACTCGCGCTTTCGGCCAACTCGCCGTACTGGAACGGCTTCGACACCGGCCTGCAGTCCGCCCGTGCGAAGATATTCGAAGCACTGCCTAATACGGGTGTACCAACGACGTTCGATTCCTACGAGGCATTCGACCGATTCGAACGTCGGATGCTCGAATCCGGCTCGATCGACGACCGGGGTGAGCTGTGGTACGACGTCCGCCCTCACTCTGAACTTGGCACCGTCGAGGTTCGAGCACCCGATGGCCAGGCCGATCCCGAGCGGATCCTCACCTTCGTCGAGTACGTCCACGCGCTGGTTATCGACCTCTGTGAGCGCTACGAGGACGGCGAAAACGGCTTCAAACACCGACGTGAGTTGCTCGATGAGAATAAATGGCGGGCGATCCGTCACGGACAGGACGCCGAATTCATCTCACAGGACCGCAGCGAAACCCTCGATCTCGAAACGATTTGTACCCGTGAGGCAGATCGGCTGGATCTCCCTCAACTGCGTTCGGTACTCGACCAGGAAAGCGGTGCAAAAAAACAACGGCGAATCAGGAATGAAGATGGGCCGGATGCACTCTGTGATGCGCTGTTGCTCGAACGGATGGCGTAATGCTATTTGAGGCTGATCTGTTGAATATTGCTAACAGAGTGCTTAGCCATCCTCAGAAGTCGGAATTCGATCGGGTGAGATAGCACTGCCATCACTGGCGCGGACGGTCGGCGTCAACCGAAGCTCGAACTCCTCATCGTTTTCGTCGAGAGTAATCGTATAGTGTACGAGTCCGTCGAGCGCGAACTCGTGGGCTGCAAGCCATCTGATCGCTGCAGGCGGCTCACCGGCCCCAGAATACTGACCGTCTTCTCGCGCAGTCTCGACGGCCGTCGTCGTCGCTTCGTCGAACGGAATTGCTGTGAGAGTTACACCCTCAGTCCCCGCATCCGAGTCATCGGTCTGCGTCGCAGTCATCTCTTCGATGGGCAAACTCGGACCGCCGCAGATATCCCTCTTCTGTGTAATGTAACGCTCGTCGAACTCGACGTAGCCATCCACGGGAAACCCGCCAGCAGATTCCGAATCGGCGTACATGCGGGCGAGTTGTTTTTGATCATCTCGCGAGAGCTCCTCGAAGGCTGTGATCGAGGCATCGTCTGGTAGCTCATCTCGTTCGGAGGCGACGACTGGCGCTATGCACACGTCCGGCTCTGGCGCGTCATAGTTCACCGACACGTCCAGTTCGAAAACTGACTCATCGAACTCGACGTAGCTGTGGGCATGCTCTCTGTGTGGCCACTCTCTCGCCAGCTCGTCGTTCCCGTTATCGAGCAACTCGCGTGCACGTTCGCCATCGTTCACCGACAGCGAGAGCGAGACGACATCGGCGACCTCGGATGGCGCCGGACCCTCCTCACCGGAGTTACTCTCGTTGTGTTCCACGTCTGAGCCACCCCCATCGTCTGGTCCAGAATCATCCGCCGACAATCCGTCCAGACACCCGCCAACAGTGATCGCCCCAGCAGCCAGGCTGCCAAGTAGCGTTCGTCGGTACATATGCGACAGTACTGGGGACGACAAATAAGAGATCCCCTGACTCAAACAGTGGTTGTAGTGGTCCCAACTGGTTAGCTAGCAGTTCAGCCACCACTATGTCGGAGCTATCCGTTCGCCATTCTGGGTTGCAATCCGGTCGAGCGCCGTTGCGGCGTGTGAGACGAGCAGTTCGAGCAGTTGAATGTCCTCCTCACCAAACTCCTCCTCACCCGCGAACGCGAGCAGTACAACTGCTGCGCCGTCGTGTTCGGTCACGAGCAGTGTCAGCAGCCGACCATTGCGCGAATCCAGCCCGTCGGGCGTGTCCTGAATTGTGACCGTGGCCTGCTCGTTGTCGGTTGCTCCAGTCGAGAGTTCGACCAGCGTCTCGTCGTCGACGCTCATCACCGTACTGTTGATGACCGTCTGTTCACCGTCTTCGATCCCGACGAACGCTGTTTCAGTGAGCCCAAGCAGCGTCTGGAATCCCTCGATACACAGCGCACTCACTTCGTCGATTGATGCTGCTCTGTTGAGTTCGCGACCGTAGTTGTTGATATCGGCAGCCTTCCCGGCGAAGGCCTCGATCCGATCACGTTCGCGTTCGATCTCCCGCTGTCGTGATCGACTCCGTGCGTCGTAGACACCGACGAGAACGCCGACGACAGCGCCAATCGTGACCTGGTTGATAACCATGGATGGGGCATTTTCTAGCGTTCCGAGCATGACGCGCTGACTGAACAGCAACAGTGCACCGACGGACGCAAACAGGACAGTGCTTCCGACCCCCCAGGCCACGATCCGCGGCATATCCTGCTCGTACTGTGTTTGCCCCGATAACCAGTAGCCCGCATACACCAGTGTTAGACCCACCAGGACAAACGGTGCTGTCCCGAAGAGAAACACCAGCGCCTGATCTGCTCCGGAAAGGCCCCCCAGATCCCCTCGCTGTTGGTTGCCCTGTACAAGCTGTATCGCGGTCAGTACTATCCCCGTTACTGCAATTACTCCCCCATACTGCACCCGACGGTCCATTATATTCACCCAAAAATCCCCGGATATTCAAAGTATCTCAATACAGATGACATCTGAAATTGGTTTAACTCGTCATCTGTTGAATTTTGGCTAGGTCTACCAGGGTATCCGCCAGTGTGCAGCCACCGTCTGTACAGAACCACCGCACGGATAGACGCGGTAGTAGACCGTCATCGGACATACACACGCTTGAAGAGTAACGGCGATAAACAGGTCAGTATGGATCTCTCACGTCATTCCACCACGGGTATCGTGATGCCCAGGAGGAGTCAATGAAACACCTGCCAAAACATCTTCGGCCGCGGTGGCGGTATCTCGCAGTCAGTCTCGAAAGCTGGCCAACCGCCGAGTTCGATCGGGGAGCATTCCAGCGAAATATCTGGTACAGCGCGGGCAATCTGCTCGGAGAGGTCACAAGCGCCGATCTCGATCTCTCTGTCGTCCGGTTCCAGTTCGACGCCGGAACGGGTGCGGCAATCGTCCGCGTACGCCGTGGCTACGTCGACCGCGCACGGGCCGCAATCGCCTGTCTCGATGCCGTCGACGACGATCCAGTCGGCGTACGGGTTGACGGCGTAAGCGGCACGATTCGAGCCTGTGAAGAAAAGTATATGGGGCGGGGACGGGAAAGCCCAGAACAGAGACCTGTCGCCTTCGGCGGCGCTACTCAGTTGGCCTCTATCCGCGGTGCGCGAGTGGATATGGAGACTGACAGGGCGTTCGTGGGAGCGACGAACCTCGATATCGAGTAACTATGCAGGGACAAAATCAACAGCAAGCATACGACCGGGGGATCACGATCTTCTCTCCCGATGGTCGTCTCTATCAGGTGGAGTACGCCCGCGAAGCCGTCAAACGTGGGACAGCAAGCATCGGTGTTCGAACGCCCGAGGGTGTCGTGATCGCGGTCGACAAACGGATCAGATCGCCGCTGATGGAACGTGACAGTGTCGAGAAAATCCACAAAGCCGACGACCACATCGGTATCGCGAGTGCTGGCCACGTCGCCGACGCCCGCCAACTGATCGACTTCGCTCGCCGACGAGCACAGGTGAACGAACTTCGCTACGGCGAGCCGATTCCGGTCGAAACGCTCACAAAGGAAGTTACCGATTACATCCAGCAGTACACCCAGGTGGGTGGCGCACGCCCGTTCGGTGTTGCACTCATCATCGCCGGCATCGCAAACGGCACACCGAAGCTCTACGAAACCGATCCCTCCGGGACCCCGTACGAGTGGAAAGCACTTGCCGTCGGTGCCGACCGCAACGACATTCGCGCCTACCTCGAGGAGAACTACGCTGAAGATCTCGATCTCGACGGCGGCATCCAACTCGCACTCGAAGCACTGGCCTCGGTCAACGACGACGAACTCAAACCCGAGGGTATTGGCCTCGCCACGATAAGTACCGAGACCGAATCCTTCCTCGAACACGACCTCGCACAGCGAGAAGCCTACCTCGAGGAGTTCGGGCTGCTCCAGAGCGACGACGATGACGAAGCCGACGATGACGAAGCCGAGGAGGACGAAACGACCGAGGACGATGACGCAGAGGACGAAAACGACAACGAGTAGTTGCTGATGCGGTAGTCCCTTCCTTTGCCATTCCTGCTCCTGTTTCGGACAGCTCAGGACACAACCCCCTCTTACTGCCACAATAGCTATGTAAATGGCTCCTAATCTGGGAGTAGTGGGTTGGGGGAGCAATGCAACCAACAGAGTACTTCGAGCAGGTTGTTCGGTTTCTGGAGACACAGGGGTGGAACACCTCGACCAGCAAGCCCACGCCGACAGTCCATCTGGTGACAGGGACACGACAGAGCGAGAACTACTACAACAGAATGCTGGCGGTGGTCGCCGTCGAAGACGGGACTGCACTCACTGTCGAGCACCTTCAGTTTCTGATCGCAGCGGGCGAGGAACACGATGTCGATCAACTGCTTGCAACCGGTCGCGACGGCATGACCGACCGTGCCAGTCAGCTTGCCACAGAACACGGAATCCAGTACATCGACCCCGAGGAGATCGATGACGCATTTATTGACGAGTTTCGCGGCGATGAGCAATCCGTCGTGGATCTACCTGACACCACCCAGACGAGTCGTGTCGACGCTCGACAGATGGTCGCTGTTGTAGGACTCTACGTATTGGTGGGCCTCGCTATCGCCAGTGGCTACCTTGTGGTCGAACTGACTGGGACACCGTCTGCGCAGCTCTCCGTATCGGTGGGTTTCGGATCGCTGCTGGTGGGCGGCCCACTACTTGGTGCCGTTGCTGGCCTCGTACTTGTCGAGTCACCAGCCACAGCCGCTTTTGGTGCTGTGGTCGGCTATCTGGGGTTTCTTGCCCTGCTCGTCGGTACCGGAGGCGTGCTACAGTTGCTTGGGTTAACCAACTTGGTTTTCCCAAGCCAATTAATTCTCGCATACGTTGCGGTCGCTGTACCGACCGGGTTGGTCGCTGCCGGCAGTACGGTACTCGCCGACGTCGCAGGTCACAGCGCCTAGTATAACACGAACTCCGTGGGTAACTCACGTCCCTCACTGTAGCGTTCGAGATAGTAACAGACGCCGGGCTGGTGAGCAGCCCCAACGATCAGGTGGACCTCTGCTTGCTGGTTGTTGTGGTAGAGTGCGTAGTCGGCCATCCGTTCGTTCCGTGCGTGAGAGACGATTTCGAGGGCCTTATCGTGTCGACGGAGCCACTCGCGTTCCAGTGGTTGTGGCAGAAAGGTTCGCTCGTAGTACCGCTGGAGATCACCGAGACGCGACGGCTCTCGGCTCGCTTGCTGGCTCAGCCTGAACGCTTCGTAGCTCTTGCCGACCGCCAGATCTGCGTGATCGGTCAAAAACCCCGCCGCGATATCACCGAGTGCCTGCTCGAAGCGGTCGCCATACAGCTCACTACCGGCGTCGATGAGCGAAAATGTCGCGTCTCGAAACTGGTCTGTCACGGTAGAAATATCGTCTAACATCCCCGTCAGCGATATCTCGGTCGGTGACTCGACATGTGAGGGACAATCGAGCTTTGCGCACTGATCCATCGCCCAGAGATAATCGTCCATCTCACAGACCGATTTAAGATCCTCGAAGTACATCGATCTGATTCCCTGCTCACAGTACACCGTTGCGCTGTCGAGAAACTCTCTGACGTGCTGACGAAGGAACGATCGCTCACGGTCGGTGCCGGCGTGTGTCACACCGTGGACGTGAAATTCGTGACCATCGACAACCACACACTGCCCTGGCAATCCCGCAGGTTCTTGCCTCCGTGTCTGGATGGCCCGCATTTGGGACTCCCACACCTCCTTGGCCCGGAAATAACTCTCGTGGACCGACTCCGTCTCAAAGATCTCTGCAAGCGTTGACAGCGACTCTGCCGTTTTGATCGCTGCAAACGCCTCGTCGTGGTCGACCATCCCGAACTGCCTCTACGGCCCCAATACGCATTAACATACATGATGGATGGCTGCCGAGAGAGCTGTCTTATCCGAGCGATTCACCTGAGATCGTGAAATTCGATCTCGTCAGTATCGGTATCGACGATAATCCCAGCTGGCGGTTCAGTCTCCTCACCATCGGTCGAGATGCCACCAGGATTGAGGCGGACAGTGTCATTGACCACATCGTGTGCGCGTGTGTGCGTGTGACCGTGGAGAACGTAATCGTAGGTCCCACACTCGAGGAGTGCGTCGACGATCGGCGTGCTGGTGCCGTGATAGACTGCAATGTGATTCCCGCCCAAGGAGAGTTCACCCATCTCACCCAGGTAGGCACCGAAGTTTCGGACCGCATCCTGGACGGCCCATTCGCCGTCGTTGTTCCCTCTGACTGCGTAGAAATCGAACTCGTCGTCGAACGGGTGAACCGAAAATGGTGCCACAATGTCACCGCAGTGAATGACTGTATCGACCTCATCACGGAACAGTTCGACTGCCGAGTGGACCACATCGAGGTTGTCGTGTGTGTCCGAGACAATTCCCAGCTTCATATACGAGTGTTCTTCTCGGAGTGTATCAAAGTTTGCTGGATCGGTATCGGTGCAACGAGGTAGCTAGTGAGCAAACGGTATCGAACCCGAGCGTCGCACCAGCGGAGATTTGCCACGCTGATTCCTGTGACACACGATCAGTGACGGTTAGCGGCGTATAAGGAATATACATAGTTTAGTGACGAGGGAATCAGCCAAACATAGTTAAATCATACAAACATACGTCTGACGCTCGTCACACATTATCCCAGTGTGGTTATCGTTTGACGATAATTGGATCGACACGTTTATATTGGTTGTTACATATTCTCACACATGGGGTCGGATACTGTCGTCCGGACGGAAGCACAGTCCGCATCAGAAGTGATGGCTGCAGTCGAGGACGGACCACAAAAGCAGTTCGTACTCGCAGACATTACAACAGACGACGCATACATTACACTCCCACTCGAGGATGCAGCGTCGCTTCCCGCCTGGCGATAACACCGTCCGACTATCAATTTTACGCGATCATTTCGATACACCGACAGATAGCCTGCAAGCGGCGTCTGTTGGGACGAGAAAACAAACGTTATCTCTACCCCGCGGTTTGTGACGGCCATGAAGGTGCTGGTCACCGACCCGATTGCAAATGCAGGTATCGAACGGTTGCGAGAAAACGGCCACGACGTCGAGAAAGCGTACGACCTCTCTCACGAGGAGTTACTCGACGCGATCGCGGATGCAAACGCACTGATCGTCCGTTCGGGGACGGAAGTCACCCGTGAGGTGTTCGAAGCGGCAAACGAACTCATCATTGTCGGCCGTGCAGGTATCGGTGTGGACAACATCGACATCGAAGCGGCGACAGATAACGGCGTGATCGTCGCGAACGCACCAGAGGGGAACGTTCGCGCCGCCGCCGAACACACTGTTGCGATGGCCTTTGCAACGGCTCGGTCGATCCCACAGGCACACGAGCTACTGTCGGATGGGGAGTGGGCAAAGGGGGATTTCGTCGGGACGGAAGTCAACGACAAAGCACTCGGTATCGTCGGCTTCGGTCGTGTCGGACAGGAGGTCGCGAAACGACTCGGCAATCTGGGGATGGAGTTGCTCGTCTACGATCCATATATTAGCGAAGACCGAGCAGAGCAACTCGGCGCAGAACTCGTCGATGATCTCGAAAGCTGCCTGACGCGTTCGGATTTCTTGACAATCCACACACCATTGACGAGCGAGACGGAGAACATGATCGGCGGCGAAGAGCTCGCACAGATGGAGGGGGGCTACGTTGTTAACTGTGCACGAGGTGGCATTGTCGACGAAGAGGCGCTCGCAAAAGCTGTCGATGATGGCATCCTGAACGGTGCAGCAGTCGATGTCTTTGCCGAAGAGCCAGTCTCCCGGGACAACCCGCTTCTGTGGGTCGAGGACATCATCGTCACCCCACACCTGGGCGCATCGACCGAGGCAGCACAGGAAAACGTCGCAACCTCGACTGCCGATCAGGTCATTGCTGCGTTCAACGACGAGCCGGTGATGAACGCACTGAACGCGCCATCCGTGGATGAGAGTTCCTTCCCGACGATCGAACCCTATATTGATCTGGCAGACACTGCTGGGAAGATTGCCGTCCAGCTGTTCGACGAGCGTGTGGAGTTCGTCGAAGTCGAGTACAACGGTGAAATCGCCGACGAAGATATCGACCTCGTGACTGCAAGCGCACTCAAGGGTGTCTTCGAGCCACTGGAGTGGCAGGTCAACGCCGTCAACGCGCCGCGAGTCGCCGAACAGCGCGGAATCGATGTCAAAGAGTCGAAATCCCGACAGACTGGTGACTTCCGCTCACGGGTCACTGTCACCGTCGGCAACAGCGAGGACAGCGTCAACGTCTGTGGGACACAGTTCGCGGGCAACGATCCACGGATTATCAGCGTGGATGGGTTCCGTGTCGATGCAATCCCACACGGTCACATGCTGGTTGCGCGCAACGAGGATTCGCCGGGTGTCATCGGCTTTATCGGGAGCGTTCTCGGCGAGGCTGATGTCAACATCGCAGGGATGTTCAACGGCAGAGAAACGATCGGCGGGGAGGCACTGTCAGTCTACAACCTCGATGACCCGGTCGCTGATGAGGTTCTGGCGAAGATCAACGACGACGAACGTATTATCGACACGAAGTACATTTCGCTCAACGGAACCGTCGCTAGCTCACCACGCTGAGGGTGTTCGATACCGACGGTCAGGCCTCGCCGTACACTGGGACCGAAGCCCCGCTCGTGATACTCGCTGCGTCACTGCAAAGAAACAGCACCACGTCGCCGATATCTGTAGGGTCGACCCATGTGGAGTGATCCGAGTCGGGCATCATGTCGCGGTTCATCGGCGTATCGATCACACTCGGTAAGACGGCATTCGCACGGAGAGAGCCCGTATTTTCCTCGGCGATCGTTTCGGTGAGCAGCCGGACACCGGCTTTCGAGGCGCGATAGATACCGTCACCTTCGCCACCTTCAAGCGAGGACCGGGAGGCGACGCTTACGATTGCTCCCTCTGTCTCCTGAATGTGTGGGATTGCGTGTTTCGAAGCCAGGAACATCGTTTTGAGATTGACATCGAAGAGGAACTCGAACGTATCGGCGTCGGTTTCGTGGATCGGATTCCCACCTCGCCACGTTCCCGCGATGTTGGCGAGATAATCCAGTCTGCCGTGGCTGTCGACAATCGATTCGATTGTCTCCGCGACGACAGACTCGTCGGTGAAATCGCCCTCGTAGAAGTCGATTCGCTCGGGATCATCGAGCTGGAAATCGTCTGCCTCGGGGGCTACGAGGTCCGCCCCACAGACAGTCGCACCAGCGTCGAGAAACCGTTCAGCAACAGCGCTACCGAGTGCGCCGCCGACACCAGTTACCAGCACAACCTCGCTGTCGAAGTCGAATGTCGCAGTCATCGATTCCCCTTTGTGGGCCAGAGGCAAGGATACTGGACAACCCCCGCTCTCTTGCCGACAGTTCGGTTCGAGGGACACTCCCCACCAGTTATCTGCGCTCGATCTCCGCACCGATCCCCTCAATCACATCGAAGAAGTCGGGGAAGGAGACATCAACGTGTTCCGCACCAGTCACGGTGGTTTCCCCATCGGCAACGAGTCCGGCGAGGGCAAGAGACATGATAATACGGTGATCATGTCGACCGTCGACAGTCGCACCAATCAGTTCTGAATCGCCGCCGTGGATCGTCAGCGTCGCCTCTTCTTCCTCGACGACAGCGCCCATCTTCTGTAGGGCTTCAGCCATTGCGCTGACTCGGTCGGTCTCTTTGTAGCGGACGTGTTCACAGTCCGTGATCGTCGTCGTTCCGGACGCGACGGCACCCAGCACTGCAATCGTCGGCAGCAGATCCGGTGTGTCTTCGACGCTGACCTCGATGCCGGACAGATCGCTCTTGGTTGCGGTGATCTGTTCGTCGTCCCGGTCCCAGGTCACGTCGCCGCCCATCTGCTGGACGAGTTCGACGATCGCCGTATCGCCCTGTGCGCTCGGGACAGCGCCGTCGATGGTCAGCCCATCCTCGCCAGCGAGGACACCGGCCGAGAGCAGATACGAAATCGAGGAGAAATCGCCAGGGACGGTGTAGCCGCCACCAGCGTCGTAGCGCTGGTAGCCATCCACCGAGAAGCCCCGGCCAGTTTTGCGTGCGGAGATGCCGAAATCGTCCAGCACTTCGAGTGTGATATCGACATACGGTGCGGATTTGAGCTCCGTCTGGAGCGTAATATCGATCCCGGCATCCGAGACCGCCCCAGCCATCAATAGGGCGGTCACGTACTGCGAGGAGACATCGCCGGGGATTCCAGCGGAGCCGCCGGTCATCGGTCCCCGAATAACCAGTGGTGCCTGCCCATTCTCGCGGCTACTCTCTGCTCGTCCGCCGAGTTGATCGATCGCCCGGAGCAGATGCTCCTGTGGTCGCGACCGGAGGGATTCATCACCGGTCAACACAGTGATTCCGGGCGTCAATCCCGCAGTCGCAGTCGTCAGGCGCATCGTCGTCCCGCTGTTCGCACAGTCGATGATATCATCTGGAATCTCCGGTTCACCTGCAAAGCCGTCGATCTCCAGTGCGTTCGCTTCTTCGTCGTATTCGACACGCCCACCGAAGGCCTCGACGGCGCGAATCGTCGCCTGCGTGTCTGCACTCAACAGTGGCTGTGAGACAGTCGCGCTGTCTGCATAGCCTGCAGCGAGGATCGCCCGGTGTGTGTAGCTTTTCGACGGCGGGGCCTGGACATCCCCACTGATCGTCGATGGCTGAATCGTCACGTCCATGCTCATCGCGTGGGGGGCGGCGGCCTTGATACTGTCGAACACAGCGAACTGCTCCCGTCCCGCCATGAGGACGTTTGATGTGGGGGCTGGTGAATGAATGCAGGTTACCTCCAGGTAACGTTCCAGGTTACATCAAGGTAACAGCATAATTTATTCATAGTAGGAAGAATCTGTTCGCATGGGTATCCAACAGCGTCGTCGGGAGTATCTTCGGACTGTTTTCGGTGGTGCAATTGCGATCTCAATTGCAAGCTCGGTCCCAACAGTCGCTGCAGAGAGTCATGAGGAACGCTGGCAATATGACGTCGGACTCAGCTCTGATTCGTCACCGACAGTCGTCGACGGGGCGGTGTTTGTCGGCGGCTATGACAATTATCTCCATGTTGTTGATGCAGAGAGTGGTGAACAGCTGTGGTCGCTGGAAACCGAGGATCGGATCACCAGCTCACCGCAGGTGATCGACGGAACGGTCTATTTCGGCAGCGGCAACCAGCTGTACGCAGTCAATGCAGAGACAGCTACGGAGCAATGGACCGTCGAGACGGCTGATACTGCAACCTCACCGACTGTCGCCGATGGGATGGTGTACGTCGGCGATGTCGCGGGGAACATCTATGGGATCGACGCAGAATCAGGCGAGACGGAGTGGGAAGCGTCAGCAGGCTCGGGTATTGGAACAGAGATAACTGTCGAAGACGGGATGGTCTACGCTGGGAGCTGGGACGGCTATCTGTACGGCCTCGATGCAGAAACAGGAGACGAAGAGTGGCGACATGGCGGTGACTGGAACGTCTTCTCTTCACCGACGGTCGCAGACGGCTACGTCTACTATGGCGTTATTTCGGACACGGTGTACGCACTCGATGCCGAAACTGGCGAGGAGGAATGGGCAGTCGAGACAGGTGATTCAATGAGTCGGTCACCAACAGTGAACGATGGCACCGTCTACATCGGAAGTCAGGATGCGAAACTGTACGCGCTGGACGCCGAGACTGGCTCTGAACAGTGGACCTTCGAGACGGATGGTGCAATCAACTCCGCACCGACAGTTGCTGGAGAGACGCTCTTTGTTGGGAGTGGTCGACATGATAGCGATGAAGACGAAGATACTGACGTCCATCTCTACGCGATTGATGTAGACGAAGGAACCGAGCGGTTCCGGTTCGAAACCGAGCGACACGTGAGTAGCTCACCGACGGTCGTCGATGGCGTCGTCTACGTCACAAGTGCCGATGGCTCCCTCTATGCGATCGATGCTGGCATCGATGAGTCGAGTGCGGATTCGCGGATTGCACTCGGCACCTACGGCCACCACGAATCCTGGGGCGGGGACCAGGAGCTGGATATCGAATCGCTTGGAGATATCGACCGTGCGGATGATTCTGGTGATGCGGACGACGGAGAGGCGACTGATGACGATGGAGCTGAGACGACTGATGACGACACGGACACAGCCGACGACGACACCGATACAGCCGACGACGGCACCGATACAGACACTGCAGACGATGATTCAGCAGACGACGACGGGGCAGGCTTTGGCATCGCGTCGGCAGTCGCGTCGATTGGCGCTGCGGGCTATCTTCTGAAACGGCGACTGGGCGGTGCCGAGTAACTCCAGCCGCGGTTTACACCGAACGGTATATACGAACGAGAGACCCAACACAGCGTAGATGAGCGATCAGCCACTGTCGGCGGTCGTCGAGAAAACCAGGGCCGAAGCGGCGATTGGCTCGCTCCAATCTGAGGGTGTCTACGACGACGACCGAAGCGTCTACGACTGTGGGTCAGAGACAGTTGCGATTCCGGTGACCGACCACCCACAGGCGACCCAGGTGCTTGAGGTAGTCGCAGACGAGGGAGAGCCACGACTGCGGACACTCACCGATCACCTCCGAGAGGAGGGCTGGAGCGAGTCTGAACTCGACAGTGCGCCAGGGTCATGGGCTGTCATCGGGAGTGTCATTCTCGTGGAAATAAGTGACTGCCCACGACCCGCCGAGGTCGCTGAGGCACTGCTCGCGATGCACGGCAGTGCGGATACGGTCCTCGCTCGCGGCGGTATCAATGGGGAACACCGCGAACCAACAGGGGAGGTAATCGCTGGCGAGGGAGATACGGAAACGGTCCACCGCGAACACGGCACCGAGTACGCGCTCGATCTCACGACAGTGATGTTCTCACCCGGAAACAAAGCCGAGCGCGCCCGAATGGGCGAGATCGTCTCCGAATCGGAACGTGTACTGGATATGTTCGCCGGTATCGGCTACTTTTCGCTTCCGATGGCACGACACGGTGCCCACGTTACGGCAGTCGAACGAAACCCCGACTCGTTCCAGTATCTCGTCGAGAACGTCGTCCGGAATGGCGTCCAGGATCGCGTCGAAACCTACCGTGCAGACAACCGCGACGTGATTGCTGGCGGCCGAGCCGAGGAGGACGATAGCACTCCCTTCGAGTTTGACCGCATCGTCATGGGATATTACGACGCCCACGAGTACCTGGATGACGCGCTGTCTGTACTCGCTGAGGATGGCGTCATCCATATGCACGAGGCAACACCAGAGACGCTCGTTCCCGATCGCCCACTCGAACGGCTTGAATCAGCCGTCGAAAATCAGGGACGAACGATCGAACAGGCCGATCTCCACGAAATCAAAACCCACAGCGAGGGGGTCAGTCATATTGTCGTGGATGCGAAGATACGCTGATCCCCCACCGATGATACGACAATCGTCTGATTCCATTGACGTAAGAAGACAGGAATTATATATCGGGAACAATTTGGCAACTTAAATGGAAGGAACAGTGGTTCTCGTCGTGGATACAGACGAGTCAAAGCGGTTAGAGACAGCAAATCTCATTCGGGATCGGGAGCGTCTGAAATCCGTCCTGACCGCAAACTCGGTTGCAACTGCGCTCGATACGATCGACAATCAGACGGTAAACGTCCTGATTTCGGGGTTTAATTTTCCTGATGGAAACGGACTCGAACTTGCAGATGTGGTCCGAGAGGAGCATCCGAGCATGGGATTTATTCTCTATACCAATACCGATTCGATCGAAACCGACTCTTTCGAGGATGTCGTCGTCGAGTTCGTCGACAAATCTGATCCGAACGCAACTGAGGATCTTCTCGCGTTGATCGAACAGGCTGGCCCAGAACAGACACAGGCACCGTATCCTGTTCCGGATGGCGAGCCGTCACGCCTGGAGGCTGCACAACAGAGCCTCGACGCATCCAGATCGGTCCAGCAAGCGCTCGAAGAGACTGCCGCGCTTGCGAAGGATCATTTCGAGACAGCTGGCAGTGCGGTCACAATTTTGCTTCGGGACCGCCAGGAAATCGTCGCGAGTACAGGCAATTTATCTGTTCCAACCAGCAGAGAACAGACGTTCGCGACGCACACGCTCGTCGACGATGATGGCGTGATGGATGTCGAGGATACGCACGACGATCCACGATTTGTGGAACTGAGCATGAACAACAGCACCGAGATCCGCTCCTATCTCGGTGCAGTAATCGATGGCAAGGACGGTCACGCTGTCGGGACAGTTGCGGTGTTTGAGGACGCACCCAGACAGTTCACAGCGGCTGACCGCCGGTATATCAGTCGATTAGCTACGCTTGCGGGTGAGATCATCGCACTCGGTGACAGAGAATGACAACACAGTTCACCTTCTCCGATCTGCCGGTCGACCCGATCGACCCCGGCAAGACGATTCTCGTCTCTGGATCAGGACGGATGGCCTCGGAAGTCGCAAAAAAGCTCAGCTTCGAACACGAGCAAGACGATGGCGCAGTCTATGTGACGACGAACACATCAGGGAGACAGTTTGCAGCGGACATCGAGGCTGACTATCCAGCGGTGGATCTCTCGCGAGTTGGCATTATCGACGCCTCCGGTCGGCGGGATGTCGACACCCAGACAGCAGCACGGATCGAAGCCGTCGGATCGACCAGTGATCTCACCGGCATCAGTATCAAAAATTCAATTTTGTCGACACATCTTCAGAAAGCGGGTGTCGAGCGCGTTCGATACTGTCTGGACTCTCTTTCGATGCTGTTGCTCTATACGAATTTCAAGACCATCACGCGCTTTGTGCACACGATAGATGGACGAGTTGCGGCGACTGATGGGCTTGGCGTATTCGTTCTCGACGACTCGATGCACGATCCCCAGGTTCGCCACACGCTGAAAAATTTCTGTGATTTCGAACTTTCGGTTCGCCGTGGCGACTCCGGCGCTGAACTCCGAGTTATGGGACGCCGCCGGCACACGGAGTGGCAACCGTTCGATCTGTACTAATTCCTTTTGATCACTATCAAGCAGTCCTATACACGACTGCGTAGACCCCGGACGTGAGTTCGGCCAGGGTTCGGACCGTGACGGGCCAGCCCAACGATCACACCACTTGCTGCAAACACCAGAATCCATACTGTCGAGGACGCAGATGCCACTCCCATATGGTCGAACCCACTGTATTCGAGCACCACTGGAACGACGGCGGAAAGCACGACCGCACCAATGAGAGTCACAACGGCTCCGAGAAGGAGATCACTGTAGGCCAGTGAGATTGCACCCCCGGCTGCCCCAACGAGAAAGATGCCAGCGAGGGCAGCCGTCGGCGAAACTCCACCGACGAATTCGACCTGCTGGAGGCGGCTGATCAGCAGGGAACTATTTCCTGTTTCGATCACCGCGGGAACTGTCTGTGTAAGTAGTGTACCCGGCTGGTCCTGTGCGAAGAGGAACAGGCCACCGATTGCAGTACCGACAAATCCGAGTATCCCGACCGCAAGCTGTCCGAGGACCGGCATGAGCGACCGCCCGATCGATGCGCCGACGACTGAACAGATGAGAAAAACGAGTATCGACCCTCCTGTGAACTGTCCAGCACCAAGCTGTGCGCCAGCAATCAGCCCAAGCCACCCACCGACCACCGCGCCACCAACCAGCCCGCTGGTCGCGAGCAGTGTCTGTGCTGTCTCGTAGCCAAAGTACGTCATTGCGACCCCGACGACGAGAACTCCAGCGAGAGCAACGAGTTCGATTGTAAGCATGCAGCGTCGCATGCGACTGGATCGTATAAATCCCTACTCCCACCTAAGTCAGCGAGGGAGTCCCGCCGTTCACGGCGGGCGGGAATCGCGTAAGCTCCAAGAATCACACAACAATCAACAACCCGGCCAACTCCTCTGTATTTTATAAACATAGGGCCACAAGTGGCATATAGATGGAGATTAATCGCACCGCAGTCGTCAAGCTCTCCGTCCCTAGCGACCGCCGTGACGACCTGAAACGGACAATGAACACGTTTCGGGATGCAACACAGCGGTTCACAGACCGAGGATGGGACGGAGACGACGACGGGTACGTGATTACCTCGGGTAATCATCTCCAGC
>LKMJ01000963.1_pt1 | contig 24297 bp, 34 predicted proteins | sample 643391 | NCBI WGS metagenome assembly LKMJ01 (sample SAMN04112250, study PRJNA286221) | soda lake metagenome | biome: soda lake; feature: Kulunda Steppe; material: water; isolation source: sample PL-Br10 brine of Picturesque Lake | place: Russia: Kulunda steppe | collected 2010-07
ACCGGTCCCTACGACCGCACTCGGGCAGTGTGCGGTCTCGGGACACTCCGCTTATCACGGCGGTGCCAATACTCCGCTGCCGCTCGTACCGTGGCGGTGACCCGCGCGGAGCGCGGCGAACCTAACGGTCGTCGTTCCGTAGCAGGTGATCCGCATGAGTAGTGATTCCAGTCCCACGACCACAATCGACGTTACGAACGGTCACACCGGCACACAACCGATAGACCAAGACCACTCCAGTCAGCACACCACCACGTTGAGCGTAGAAACCACTCAGTCACCGTCCACTGAAACTGAGTTGGACATCGAACCAGAAACCTACCCGACGCAACCGAACGACGAGCTGGGTGAAGCAACCGAGATGCCGTTAGAAGTCAGAATCATTCTGGCACATCTCGCTGAACACGCCGTTGCACTTCGAGTTCCCACTACGGTGTTTGGATACACGGTGATGTTCACCGATTACTCCATCACTGACGGGCAGCACATCTCCCGAATCGGCCATCCCCGGTACGGGACTAGCCGATGGATTGGTGAACGTCCCTACCAGCGAGGACTTCACCTCGAAAAGATAACCAAACACGTCACGAAGAACTCACGCGTCAACCTCGTCTCCCTCGACGATCAACCAAGTGGAGACGAACGATAATCCTTACTTGTACCAATGAGTCGTACACAGTCCCCTGTCGATCCCGATCAGTCGCACCGCTCAGCAACCATGCTGTCGAAGGACCTCCACCCCGTTTCCGTGTACTACATGGACTATCGGGAATCCCCGGAGAACGCCCCGAACAGCAGCGAACTCTACCAGTACACTCCAACAGTTGAAGACCTTCTTCGCTACTACACGCACGTTGGTGCGTCCGAAGGGCACTCGTTATCTCACGTCTTCAGCCAATGGAACACTACACCAAACGGCGAACCTCGGCACCCGGACGCATGGCGTAACATGCAACCGGGTGATATCATCATCTTCGACGGGACGCCGTTCCTGATCCGTCCAGCTGGATACGACAAACTCACGCTATCAATCCCTGAGTAAATCTTGCTGCTCTGCGGGTACCTCACCGGCAATCGGGGTCACGAGCCGATGCAACGAAATTTCCATAATACGGTATTGCCGAGTGATTTTGCAAACACTATTTATGCCCCATCGCGTACCGAGAGGTGACCACGTACCCCTCGGCGTGGTCGCCAGGCACACGCAAGACCCTTCAGGTGGCTCAAACCAATATGTGCACGGGCTTTTCACCCGTCCTCGCCAGTGAAGCGGGGTACTCCCCAACGCGGGTAACTCCCGTGGGGATCTTTCCATGAGCCACGACACGCCGTGTGCCACACCACCTCCTCCTCCCCTTGAACGTCAAGAGGAATAACCGTTGAACCCTCTAACAGCCGTAATTGCGTGTGGGGTCTTACCCCCACGACAACGCAGGGCCGGAAGGGGATATCCGTACCCTACTAACAGGGTAGACACTTCACCTCGGTTGAGGGTGGCTATTCACGGCCAGCACCACCACAACCATCACGCGATGATTGTGTGTGGCTTGACCATACCTACTCCAGCAGACTCATCGGTCGTTAACCTTTCGGCCACCACACCACTCACTTTCTTCGTCTCAGGCAGGACCCTCCCCATACGTTCCGCGATCTTGCTAGCGCGACGATCGCGTCACCCTCACGGGCCTCCGAAACCCGTCGAAAACACCCCTCCTCTCGTCGGCTCCCGCTCGCGGATATCCTTGCTCGTTGCGGCTTTCTCACGCTGTCACTACCGCTCCATCGCTCGAAACCCGCTGCCTCACGGCGGAATCCCCTCGGGCAGCCTCTGTTCGTCACTCCTTTTCTCCGGCTTCCTCCAGCCCCGCTCCCTCGCGCGCCGCTTGTTGCACGCCGGGCGCATCCTACGTCCGGCCCGGCGTTCACGGCGCTACACGGCGCGCCAGTTTCTCTTACTGCCAGAACACAAATCGAAGCGTCATTATCACTCGTGGAAACTCTGCAACTCAACCCTAACGTATACCAGTCACGGTGTGCAAACAGTACTCAACGGTAGACGAGTGTCCGCATGTTCAGCAAACGATTCAAACTCGGCACCATTGGAGACATCCCGTTCCACGTCTCACTCCTCTGGATTTTCGTATTCATCCTGGTCACGTACTCGTTGAGTCACCCGCCGGTTATCGAACGATACGTATCCTTCATCGAACCACTTTCCAGTCACCCACTCGACCAACCCCTGTTCGAGAACGTCGCTGCACAAGTCGCATTCGCGCTCATCCTTGCGCTCTCACTCTACGGTAGTGTCGTCCTCCATGAACTCGGCCACATCTACGGCGCTCGCAAGAACAACGTTGGCGTTGCTGGCATTACACTCTGGATACTCGGTGGGGCGGCACAGATGACCGAAGAACCTGAAGACCCGGGAGCAGAATTCGAACTCACAATCGCTGGCCCACTCGTCAGTTTCGCACTTGGCGTCGGAGCTCTCATCCTCGCAGCGGTCGTCATGCCACTCGCAATCGGTCCGCTGACAGCGTACTTCCTGCTGATCGCACTCTTGAACCTCGGCATGCTCATCTTGAACCTCATCCCAGCGTTCCCACTTGACGGAGGCCGACTCCTGCGAGCCGGTCTCTCTGCCATGTTCGGCTACGAACGAGGAACGATGTACGCTACACGCGTTGGAAAGTCAATTGCCCTTGGTGTCGCAGTTATCTCGCTTCTCACAACGTATCTGTGGGGAATCCTACTCGCTGGCTTCGTTTTCTTCGCGGCGCACGTTGAGAGTAAACGCGTCTCGAAGGGATTGACCATCTCCCAACTCACCGGTAACGACGCCACGATCCCCATCACAGGGAACACGTTCGTCTTCGAAACCGAGATTCCCGGGTACACGCTCCCGGAAGCAACCGCGCACATCGAACGGCGAGGAGGTGACGTAGACCTCCATATCTCAGAAAACACCGACTACCTCGTCGTTCCAGCTGGGAGTGAAGAGATGTTCCAAACATTAGCGTCCCACCACGACGCCACGATCGTCACTGATGAAGCGTTCACATCCGCGATTACGTTCGATGCTGACACAGCACAAGAGAAATCACGCGTCTACACTGACTCGCAACCCGATTCACCAGCCAGTGACCGAAACGCATCAAACTCAACCCCGTACCAGCAGAACACACGACGTGACCCTGACGAGTCATCTTTCGACCCGTTTAACGACGATTAACACCGACGGTTCACGGTTTGCATCGTGGACGCCAACTGCTTTACGTCCGACAGGCTAAGGCATACTCAGTAAGGAGAGCGGCGCACCCATGCCTGGCCCATCACACAATCAAGAATCGCTCACGGAAGCATTGAAAGTCCTGACGTACAGGTCAGCACTAAACGACACTACCGTCACACCCGCTGATCTCGACGTTAACGTCGCAGATCGAGCACTCGCGTACTACGCCCCACCGTACGAAGAGGAACTCGAACCGGGACGTATTGGTGTCACGGTGCAGGAACGACGGCCTGGAGGGAACCGACTCGATTACGTCTACGACGAGGACGTCACTTGGGAACTCTACGACGCAGTTTTCAACCGTGCGAAGTGGTTCACGCGGATGTACGTTACGCCGGGAGACCGCGACCACGTCCTGTTCTTTTTCGAAAGCACATGCCGGTACGCGGTCAAGCCACAAGAGGTCCGCATTCCTGGTGTTATCCGGGGTCCAGACGCAGTCGAAGACCGGTTACCAGACCACATCGACCCGGTTGTGAATGAAGACACGTACCTCGTCCCGGTTCACCAGATCCCTGACCGGTACTGGGAACGCGTGAAAAACTGCCATGACTGCACAATCCCACTTCATCATCTCCGAGGGAAACCGTGGTTCCCACGGGACGAGCCAGACAGCACCGGGTACAGGTGCCCTGAGTGTGATACGGAAACCGATGGGCTCGCTGGCGGGTTGAACGGTGCATGGTTCATCCACGACAACCGATCTGGTGGAGAACCTCGCCGTAACCGTTGTGGACCACTACCAACAAGAGAACGGTACAAGTACATGGACTGGTTGCTCGACGTTGAACCAGGGGCAACGATGAACATCCCTGGTGGGTTCCCAACCGAACCAACCACACTCAGCGATGGGACGACCGTGGACTGGATCTCCCCAATCGAACCCGTAACAGACCTGACGGAAGAGTTCATCCAGGGCGTCCGACCGTTCATCACGGTCTGCCCACCTGATCACGATACTCCGTTTGTACTCTACCAACGTGACGTGAGCCGTCTCAGTAAAGCCCTCCAACAACAGGCTGATTCTGAGACCATTGAAGATCCTGACACCACGTCAGAACCGACGGTAGAATGAACCCGGTGAGCGAACTCCAATCTCTTGAGTTCGGGCTCATCACCGCAGGAAGTCTCTTTACAGGCGGTCGAGGAGAATGCCCCGGGGCTTGACCCCGAGGCGATTCACAACCCCTCACTACACCCCTCTCCCAGGATTGAGATGGACGTCAGACGGCTGGGAGAGTTGGCTGGTCGGCACCGCACTCGCGGCTCACTGGGACTGCGGGCACGAGTAATAAAACACGTCGGGTTGCGTCTCACACAGCTCGACGGACCACGTCGGAATTATTACTCGTAGCCCGCTTCCCGTTCACCTGTCCGCGAGCGCGGTACAGTCCCCGTCGAGGGCAAACATACCCTCGAATCACCGTCCCACAACCACTCGGGGCGGTGTAGGGATGACAAGGCTGTGCCGACCAACGCGGGCGGTGATCAATCAAGACGCACTCTCGATACACCTCTCAGACTATCAAACTCACCTGACCTCCGCGTTCCGCCGCACCGTGTCTCCCCGGCAAGATATGTTATCGTGCCCGTGGAGACACGTTACGTTCATACCAGTGCGGGTAGAACCGCACATAGACGACCAAGAAACCATACGCTCTGGTAGTGTAGTGGGCTGTGACAACCGTGTGATGTCATGACAGTAACACGGGTGGTGAAGCCCTCGGCCAATCACACCCTAGCGGGTGACGTGGGTTCAAATCCCACCCAGAGCATCACGCCCGTCCCCCACCGGGGACGGGAAACCAAACGCGGCGTACGCCGCCGGGAACCGTGGCACCCATACCAGGGGAAAGCGTAGTACCTCAATGCAGCCCTGTGGTGTAGCGGCCAATCATCACGGCCTTTGGAGCCGTGGACCCAGGTTCGAATCCTGGCAGGGCTACTCTCCGCCACTCGATTTCCAAACAATCATACCATCCACTCCAGTAGCCATGATGCAATTCAACCCTATCAGTAAGACCCGAGAAGCACTGCTCAACGGCACGATCCTGCTCGTTGAAGAAATCAACCCGTCACCGGCACACAACAATCCCGTGGTCGCAAAACTCGATACGGATGACTTCACCCCGGCTGACATCCGAAGGTACAACCAAGACCGGTCGCTTCCCCTTGCAGTACGGAGGGTCAGCCGATGACACCTGACATCACCCCCGGTACGTACCGGAACACGAACACCGGCGTGCACTTCGAACTAGAACTCGATGACGAGGAAAACGAAGTCATCATCAAGGATGTGAACGGGGCATCAGACCTCGAAATTCGGAAACCGCAAATCGAATTCTACATCAACACGCAAGCTGCAATCCCGGACGACAGGACACCGACGTACGAGCTCGTTGAATCGGTCGAAGCAAGAGAAGCACGTGAAAACGAAACCGCGTCACCAGCGTGAATACCTTGAGATTATAAGGATTCCTGCAGAACCCGAAGGCGACAACTGATACCCAGATCAACAATGACCCCGACACTCGACAATCTTGAACCCGGCGACGTACCGGTTGCACGACCATTCCCCGACGTAGAACTCAAGTTCTACGGCCTCGCAGAGAACTCTGCATCCCCGATGCTGATCCAAGCAACGGTCGAACGTGACGGTGGTGACGCGATCGTCACATACGAAATCACGGATCTCACCGACGATGAAGAGTCCTTCATCTTCGAACCATCCCGTGCCATCCGGAACAAGCGGGCAGAGGAAGCCATCGAAGAAGCCGGTGGCACCCTCAACCTCAACTAACGCCCTTCGAGTAACCCACTCATGAGTTCCTCTGAATTACGAACCCATCCCGACTTCGATACGTCCGAACTCACTTCGGCAGAGGAACTCATCTACACACGCCTTCAAGACCGGCACGATGACGGCGACGTGCCAGACGAGTACATCCTCCAATGGGTCGAAAGTTACTCGTTTTCGTTCGCCCGGGAAGATGCGCTTCCCGTCCCGGAAAACGAATCCAACGGCGCAGCCGTCGAAGTTGAACACAATCCTGAGAAAGACGACTACTGGGTAACGCTGTACCACGAGGATGGACCAAGTGGAATGGGAGTCTTGAAGGGGTTCGGCACAGCAAGTAGAGTTGAAACAATCAACAACGCTATCGACGCTGCGTGTGAGGCGATGCGTCTCGACGACCAGCTCGCCACAGCCGACTGGGAAGAAATCGACGAAACCACCGACAGCGACGGCCCGTGACCGGTCACCGGTCACAGCGGTGGAACGCGACGCAAAAAACAAGGTGACGTCGCGTTCCCATCAGTCCACAACACCAGAGATAACCCAACCATGCCCTACAAGCACCTCGTCACGGAAGACAAACTCGAAGAGATCATCGAAGACGCCGAGAACAGCGATCGGGACGTTAACCCTGACGGCATCCGAGACATGTACTTCACCCCGGATGAAGCGCTGGGGCGAACCATCAAACTCCACCTTCATTGGGGACACACGTTCTGTGAAATCGCTGCAATCAACATGGGCGACGAGACCGTAACGCTTTCAGAACTGTTCACTGACCGGGAATTCACTGTCTCCACTGACGACTCCTTCGACATCCCGTTCATTGGAGCGGAATACACGGTGGAGTGGATCGAAGCGAAAGTCAACGGTGAGTGGGAACGCGTCAGCGACTACTCCGCTCCTGACGACCCGATGGGACCGTACGTGAAACGTGGGGAGGAGTACGACACGATTCGAGTCGTCTCGAAAACCTACGAGTACGGGAGCGACAAGTACAGCTCATGGCCGATTCGAATTGATCGGCAAACCAACGAACCCGAAATCGTCCCTGACCGGGAGGACCTTCAGAACCCGGAAGTCCTCGACCGTGTCCTGGACAGCATCGCTCTCCCAGATGACTTCGATCTCGGCGGCTTGGAAATCGGGACGGTGTATACAGACGAACACATCGTGGAAACCGACGATGGCGAGTACGAACGAGAGTACGAAGTCGTCTGGTGGACTATCAAATCACAGTTCCAACCGTCGAATCACCGACGTGTCTCTCCGATAACTGCACTCGATAGGTCTCCTGCATAATCCTCACACATGACTGGAATACCACACCCCGAAACCAAACGGTTCACCGAGAACATGATCGAACTTCCGTATCTCGAAACCAATCCGGAACTTGAGTTGGATACGGACGAGAAACGCCTCGTACGGGCACAGCAGCTCGTCAACGACGTTCGCCGTGTCTACAACGAGTTAGACCGGAATAACCTCGATGAAGAAGAAACCCGGTTACGAAATATCCAGACGAAACTCTCCGAAGCCGGGTTGCTCCTGACTGTCGCGGAATACGAGGACATCGACGACATCAGCAAAGCCATACGGCAGATCGAGAAGTTCTTCCTCAAAATTGAAGGCGGTAAGGACGAAGAGAACGTGTACATCACCGGCGAAACCGCGTACATGGCGATTTCTTCGGCCACTCTCACTGACCCGATGAGGGAACTCTAACCACAAACACTCCCTGACGTACTGTTCTAATGACTGATCGAGTTCCTGTTCACCCACATGCGGCTGACAAGTGGGTGAAACGCACTCCTGATGACGCAATCCCAATTCAAACCGCATGGGAGAAAGCCCAATCAGTCACACACGTTGTGTCCCATTTCAACACTAGCGACCACGAGCCGTGTGACGATGTTCGCCTGTATCATGGAGTGACGAGAAGCGGGACAGAGTACACGATGCTCATCCTGAAACGCCCCAGTCAGATCATCACAACGTATCCATACACAGGCGCTTCCGACCACCTGGTCGAAGCGTACCTCGATGCACTCAACGCCGCAACGATATACTACGAATAACGACCCGATCCAACACGAAGATGACTGAACCTGACCACTTACCCGACCCAGCCGCAGCTGAACAGACTATCGAACTTGACCCGCCGACTGCGTACGTTCTGGTCGAACTCCTTGACGTCGCCCTCCAAGACGGGGTGCTTGTCGAGGAACCGCACGAGTACGCAGCCTTTGCCCGGCTTCTCTCACGCATCAACACGAAAGGCTCACCAACCGGTGAACTGACGACTGGTGTTGAGGAGAACACAGCGTTGGACGGGATGCCTGGACTGATCTACCAGGAACACCTGTTCGAGTACTACGAAAGCGAAACCGGCATCACCCCACCGGAAGAACACCCCGGCGAACCGGCGTAAGAACCTCCGGTATCTGCCCGCAACGCACGGAGTGAGGTAATCCCATCAGGTTGCGGCCATTCGGCCGGACGCAGAGGGAATACTCTCACTCCGCGCAAATCACCACGTGAAGGTAGCGCAAGTTACCACCGTCATAATCCACATACGCATGACCAGAGACGTAGAAGTTTCCGACAACTGGAGTATCGAACAGGAAAACATCGGCGCTCACGACGACCGTGAGCGCGTCGAGATCACGCACAACGAGTCTGGCGTTTCCATCGTGGCCAAAGAACAACCGAACGGCGCTGAACTCCGCCTTCAGATCCCCGCTGATCTGCCTGGTGGGTACGACGTCGTCCACGAAGAAGAATATCCCGACATCGACCGGTCGGGGTCAGTCGCGGATGACGAGCTCGATGCAGCGATTAGCGAGTTGGAACGCTTCGCAGCCATGTACGACCACGAAGGAACGTTCCTCATCGAAGGCGCACCCGTACTGCACTAAACGCGAACACCCTCCCCTATTGAGTCCACCAAATCATGACTGATCCAAACGACAACCTCAGAGACCGCATTCGCACCGGCATCATCAGAATGTGTGATACGTGGGACATCTCACTTCGTGACCCGGATGATATCCGAATCACGCAAACTGATGAGAACACATACGAAGTCACACTCCCGATTACCGGGCGCGTCCTTCTCGACGATCTCCTCGATAATCAAGGCACACTCATGTACATGAAGGACGACGTAGAAATACAACTCGAAGGATTCGCAGAGAACCGACTCCTCTTCAAGGTCGTCTTCGTCAACATCGGAGGAGCCGCTCGCTCCTTCCCAGATGGAGTCTAACCACCACAGTAGAACGCACGCTGCAAATTGCAGAGTGCCCAACTTCACGAAGCATAAAGTAGATTCCGTCACAATCACCAAACAACCTGAGACAATCCATGTCTGAAAACGAAGGCATAGAAACGGTTACAGGCACTCCAATGGCCGAACCGGTTGTTACTGACCGGGACGACGTCGGAGTTCTGTTCACGTATACGGACTTCCTTGACGGCAGCAGCCATTCGACCCTGGCGACCACACCAGGCCGGTACGTCCTCGTTCGTGTACCGCATGATGAGAAGAGCCGTGAGAAAGCCGATGAAACAACCGTGACGGGGTCACCGATCAGAGAGGCGTACGTTGACGAGGAGTCTGATACAGGCGTTGAGGTCACGCACCTTCAACTCCGCCACGAAGAAGCGAGCACTCGGCAATTCACCGCACCTGGAGTATACAAACTCCTACGAACACTCGACGACAACTAACTATGACAGACACAGTCCTTGGCAGCGAAACTGTACAGGTCGAACCCTCGCCTGATGGCGACGGCGTTGAAATCCCGATCAACGACGCGATCGTCAATGTCCTTGATATCGACCCCGATGAACCAATCGACATCACGATATCCGCTACTCCAGAAGGCGAAGTCGTTATCACAGGCGATCTCCCCGTTGATGAACTCACCGACGAACAACGAGCCCAGCTTGCCGCTGCGTTCTCCGACGAGCAACTATGAAGTTGAACGGCCGCGGGCCGCAAGCGGGTAAAACCGCGTGTTGCGCCTCGCCATCATACCGGGCTCGCCGGACACGAGGTAATACACCGCTGCGGCCCGAACATTCACAGTGAGTAACTAAAGATGCAAGTAGGCGTTATCTCTGACGTTCACGGTAACAGCACCGCACTCAAACGCGTCCTTGACGATATGCCCGAGGTTGATGTTCTGGTTAGCCTTGGCGATGTCGTCGGGTACGGGCCACACCCTCGTGAGTGCGTTGAACTCATCCAGGAACACACGGCCGTCAGTCTGTACGGCAACCACGAATCATACCTCGGTGAGGCTGAACACATCCGTGGAAACCCCGGCGCGTACCATGGCATCAAGCACGCAGAGGAACAGTTGACTGATGAACAGTTCGAGTGGGCGAAGAACCGCCCGATGCGTGACCTGATCGATCACAACCTCGGTATCTGTCACGGGCACCCTGACCCGGAAACTCCGTTCGCGTACGTTCGCAAGTCAAACGTAACCGAACTCATTCCGATACTCCGGAAAGCCGACTGGAATCTACTCGCTGCCGGGCACTCTCACGTACAGTTCAAACAGGACCTCCGTAAATTCCACCCGGAGTCTGGGGTCGTGTTCAACCCGGGAAGCGTCGGCCAGCCTCGTGACAAAGATCCTCGATCGGGCTACGCCGTCGTTGATACCGAAACCTTAGAAATCAACCTGCATCGCGTCGAATACGACGTTCAAGCCGTCGTTGAGGAAATTGATGACGCTGGCCTTCCCGAAGTCAACGGAGCCCGACTCGTCCACGGAAAGGTCCCTAGCAAGTACCGGTGGTGAGCACTTCCATGAGTATCCCACTTGACATCGATCCAGGACACAACAACCCTCGCTCACCACTGTTCATCGGGTGTGAACACTGCGGGCGATTTAGGAAACCGTCTCCTTGCAGTGCGTGTCAGCGCAGACGCAAGCAAGCTATTTCACGAGATGCGGCTCTGGACGAACACGATCATAACCACCGACAGTTGGAAATCGCAAAACACGTTACCGAACCCGACAACCAACGGTCAACCGGCCTTGCCTCATCCCAACACGAAGACGAAGACCGCATCCTTGAGCACCGTGCTGAAGCGTACTACCGTGCGTACCGTGAACGCCGGGCGAACGCCTAAACCCTCACACAATTCTACGCTGGGACTCTCCATACTATTTCTCGCGTTCGGCAGGCCCTCCCCATACGCCGAACTCTAGCGCTAGCGCGATAGAGTTCGGCCCTCGCGGGCCACCGCGTGCCGCGCAGTTCGCCACGGGCGAGGCTGCGTCGACACGGCTCCGGCCCCGCTCCCTCGCACGCCGTTCTACTCGACGAGCACGGGGCTTCGCCATACATCCGTACTCGTCGAGTTTCACTACACGGCGCGCCGTCTCCCACCAACAACAGCACGAACTCAGTCTCAACTCGCATTTTGCGGGACTACTGATCACGATCGATCGCTTCCGCAGCGTTCGGCGGTCCGCCTGGGATCGATCGGTCGGGTAGCCGGGTAAACCGGTCGGTTGCGCTCCGTTCTGACCGGACCGCGCAGGTTTAACCCGGCTACCCTCTCACGCTGCGGGTGCGCTCACGCCGAGAGCGTGAGCCAAAATAAAACCCGGAACCATGACGACTGAACCAACAACGCCCGACACGTCACCGACGTACCGTTACGAACGCCGAGTCCCTCGGAAAGTCCTGAGCGCCTGCCTGTACGCGCTCGGGATGCAGCAGTGGCTCAGCCCAAACGCAGATATTGAGTACGCGTACGAAGCCACGAGCATCTCTCAGGGACTGTATGCAGCGGTACTCATCAATCACGGTCAGTACGACCAATCGAACGAATACCACAATGAACCTGATTGGAGCAGACTTCGACCCTTCCGTGAACACATCTTCGAAAACCACTTCTACGTCCCTCAACTGTTCCACCTGACCGACTTCGAAACACCAGACGAAATGTTCGACGCGGTCGAAACGGAACTGGTCGCTCACGACCTGCTCAACGCTGTCCCAGAGGACCGCGAAACTGAGTACGTCACTGTAGAGTACAGTGCAGATACCCCAACCGGCGAATAACCCGTGAAGCAGTTCTCATGGATGAGGTGATAACAGGAGAAATCCATGACAGAAACACAAGAGTCCATTAACCAGAACCAGTATGGCGTCGATTTACGAGCGGTCAAACCCGGTACTTCGTGGCCGGTAGAGTTGAACTTCGACCGGATGACAGCGACTGTTCTTGACCGTAACCTCACAGCAGACGAATTCCACATCCGTATCAACACGCCATTCGATATCGTAGAAGAGACTGTCTCAGGAGCGGCGTTCCGTCCACCGAAGGACAGAATCCGGAACGCAATTTCAGAAGACGAATTCGTTGAAATTGAAGAAGGGGATAAGGTGGTGTTCTGGGCTCACGGCCACGAGCAGACCGCCGGTGGTTGGGTGGACGAAATCAACCGGGAAGACGGAGAAGTCTACATCTCAGGTGAGTGTAACGCGCAGACGCTCTCTCGTTGGGTGTCACGGGAACTCATCTCCTCAGTCCGAAAGCCAACCGAGGAGTAGATACGACGGCACTATCTACACGGTCTGAGTGGCTCAGCGAGTAACGCCGTAGGAACTAACTGTTCGACAACCACGTCCTCCCCATCCGACTGCGCTCCTCACTCACCCCGTTCCGGGGGTGAGTTACAGTACTCGTCCCTCGCGCGTCACAGTCGCACGCCGGGTTGCACAGCCGGAGCGTGTAGTTCCGTTGGGTTGCGCTCCCTGCGTGACCGGACGCCAAGAAACTACTACGCTCCGGGTGCTATACTACAGGGAGTGAGTGCAGGCAACACCTGCACACCATTGGTCAGTCTCAACACCACGCTGATCCGCAACGCTGAACGGAGGACCTAAAATGGGAAAATCGAAACACTCCCCAAAACCGGAATCGCCTCAACGACCACCGACAGTCGATGACCTCCAAACAGCTGCTGAATCAATCCTTGCAACCCATCCTGCGTGGAGTTTCCGCATCGAACCCGGTGGGGTTATCCGACCACCAGGCGCGAGATTTGAGACTGGCAGTGAACACAACTACCTTGCAGTCCGAATTCTTCCAGAAACACGACTCTGTATCCGTTCCTTCGGGGTTGTCATCGATGCGTACGATGTTGTCTTGATCTCGAACGGGAAAGCAGACCTGTCACGGACGGGGCGAGAACCAACACTGGACGAAGCCCTGACCCGTGCAAGCCGGATTATGCGTGACCGAGGCCCATGATTCGAGCGCAAGTCGCTTACTCCGCTTGCCGTGTTTCGTTTCAGGCAGGACCCTCCCCATTCGCCGCGAACTAGCGCTAGCGCGAAAGTTCGCGGCCCTCGCGGGCCACCGTTCACGCAACGATCGTGGCCGATCGGCGTTCACTCCGGCCCCGCTCCCTCGCACGCCGCTTACCTCGACGACTCACCGTAACTCGTTTCTCTCGCAGAGGTTCGTCGTCGAGCACGCTACACGGCGCGCCCCTTCAGTGGGGTGTTAGTCGTCAGCAGACGTGGGTTCGTTAGGCTGCACGTCGAACGCCCGGGAGACGTCTGCTGTGATTTCAGTGGTTCCTGTCGGTTCGGCAGATTCCGTCTCAGGTTGAACACTACTTGTCGTTTCTCGCGTTTCACGGGAGTCATTCGGGCCCGGCGGAGTAGAGTAGAGGAGCCCACGGCTTGGACTGTATGGCATGTATGTATAGAAAACTCCTTTCCACGTATAAACACAACCTACAAACGCCCTCTCAGTGTATAATGAATATAAACAACCCACCGTAAGCAACCTTTCGTGGGCTACTGGGCGGACTCCTGCAACGTGGTGTGCTTCGCACCACGGGTGCGCCAGCAGTAAGCCGGTCCCGGTTGCCGCGTCACGGGACGCGTAACCGGCTTATCTGCTGACCAGCACACCACTCGCAGCTTCACACCCGTCACGCCCACCACCCGATGATCGCGCGGCCGTCGCGTCGCCAGGTACACCGGGCGTGAAGACGCGACGGCAACGCACACAATCACACCAGCCCACCCAGCAAAATCATGAGTCAATCTATCCAGTCATCCGACCAACTTCCCGACGACGTACAGAAAGCCATCACTGACGGGACGAAAGCCACGTCCCGCGAACGATTCCGAAAACTCCTTCGAGACACCTACTACAGCGGGCCACTCCCAAAGGGATCGTCACCCGAGAAAAGCATGGGTGCGAACACCTCCTCACCCGGCTCTGAACTCCGGCGATCTCGTGATGGTGCGCTCTGGAACCTCACCCAGAAACAGGAGAACATCCTACTCGACACTGCTCAGGACCTCGACTTGATTGGCGAACACAACGGGCAGTACTTCACCACCGAGCGCGGCGCAGAAATCCTCACACTCCTTGACCGGTGCGATGACTGCGGTGCTGTCCGAGAACCACACTACGAAGAACGCACTGTGCAGATCAGCCGGTACTCCAGCGGCAAGAACCACTCCCTCGTCACAAAGTGCCGGGAGTGCGACAAGGGCCCGTACAACTGGAAACGCGATGAGTTCCCACCTACGCGAACTACCACTGATGACGCCGAGCGCCTCGCCCGGAGCATCAAGCATGCCGACCTCTACAACGCCGGCGACGGCGAGTGGACGGAACCAGCGAACCGCGCCCTCCAACAGTTCATTGAAATCATAGAGGAGGAATACAGTTTCGGCTTCGATAAATTCCTCACGCGATACAGCACACCAAACCGCCTCCCTGGTGCTGACGAAGCCCTTCGATCCATCTTCAACGATTACTCTGCAGATGTCTGTGCTGACTTCGCTGACCTCCTATTGAAGACCTACTACGGAGCTTGCTTGGACGACGCCGAGCGAGCGATCGTCGGGCACGTCGCTGCGGGATGCCCAGACGCTCGTGATCGTGGGGATACTGGGAACCACGCAACTGACCACATGGAACCATTAGCGGTTATCGAAGGCGATCAGTGGGAAGCAACCCTTCGCTTCGAAGCAACTGGAGAGTACGTCAGCGTTTCCGGAATCGCTGACCGAACCCAATCGAAAATCGAGTACGAGACCTCCGCTGGATTCTCAATTTCTGTGTCCAGTACGCGAGTCGGTGGCGTCTACGCACACCCGCTCCCAGATGAGCTATCAACGTACGATCGGGGTGATATTGCAACCATCGTCGCGTTCACGGTCATTGACGAAGCAAGTTATCGAGAAGCCACCCGGGTTGAACAAGCGTTCGATGCGATCACCCGCCGAGTAGACAAAGACGACTACAACGCGGATCGGCATCTCGGAACCGCGTTCAGTAAAGTCATGAAAGGACGGTCGCTGTCTGACTCGCATTTCGGAGCGAACCGAACGTATGAGTTGAACAACGCTGAACTCGTCAAACTCGCTCGCCGTCTCACCGAGTGGATGGACGACCAAAACAACGTCCCAGCTCTCGTGCAGCGATTCGCTGGTCGTGACCTCGAATAGTCAATCGACACAGCACCCGATTGTGAACAACACTTGACCGCTTGCTGCACTTTTCGCAGGCCTCCTGCGTCACCGACCGTACAGCCGTCGCTCGCGCCTCAACGACTGGCGCTCACGTCGCAGGCTTCCGCCGTGTAGTGCAAGTATCGTGTTGCACACTACGCCTCTCGCAGGCACCGCATTCAACATTCATCACCTATGTCCCATTCGACTCAACACGAAACCGTTACCCCTACTACTGATACGGCTACTCGAACCCCACAGCCGGAGACTACGGGAACAAAACCGTACAGTGAAATCGCATCCGTACTCCCGGCTCCGACGCAAACCGCGCCTGAAACCGCCCGAGCAGCAGGCCCTGCAATTCAAGAAGAATACACTGTCCCTGGCGATCATACTGCTAATGACACCCTCCCGTGGAACGACGCAGGTATCCCATGGCGTTCATGGCGCTCGAAGTTCAGCACCATCGCTGCACTGTACGTGCTGGCCGCGCGTCACGCTGCTGCAGAAGGGGATGAGCGAAGAGCGGTACACGTCGTGTTCAGCCCGCCACAGGCCGACGTGTACAACGACCGGGCAATTCGACACTGGCGAGCCCGGGCAACAGAAATAGCACAGGAAGCCGGTATTCGAGCCGGGATGGCAGCATTCCATGGCTACCGTGTCCATCAAGACGCTGTCGAGGAGTTCAAATCCCATATCTACGAGACGGCATACGCGGACACAGCAACCGACGTCCTCCTCTGGGAGTGGCTTCGCCGCGATAACTGGCGTGAATACGTCCAGTGGGGCCCGCATATCCATATCGTCGGGCTCTGTGACTACATGAACTCCTACAACGGCGATGGTGTGCTGCACCGCCTCCGAACGTTCGAACCGTACGACCGTAGTATCAACACGCAGGCGGTTGCTGAACACCGTGCGGTCGCTAAAGACATCATGGATCACGTCACGTTCAACCCGGAGAACCCGTATCCGCCTATGGCGTGGTTCGGTGAGCTCGAAGGTGATCGGTGGTGGTCGGCGAAACAATGCGTCGATGATGAAACGCTGGATGATATCCGAGATGTCCTGATCAACGGCCCAGCCAACCCAGATGCCGAATATTTATAACCTTGGATTACGAATTATCTAATACCGACAGACGCCGCCGGGATAACCCCGCGGTGTACCACTCGATACATACCTCCCTCCACCATGTACCGACGACGATTCCTCCGAACTGCTGCACTCGCCGCTAGCGCAGCGTACGCCGTAACCCCTGAAGAGGCACTCCGCTTGCCCGGAACCAAAACCATCGATATCAGCATCTTCATGACCGACACCGTCCAGGATGCCGCCACCTCGGACGACCCGTACTTCCCGACGAAAACTATCGGAACGGCTGTCGAGAACGCCCTTACTGACCTCGCAGAAGACACCTCTACCGAAATCACCGTTAAGACTGAAACGACCGTTATTCCAAGTGACGATCTCACCCTCAATGGTGATGACCCCGTTCACTCTTGGGAGCACGAGATGAAGGAACTCGTTCCCGTCGAAGAACTCGCATCCGATACGAACCTCCTACTCGCCGCCGACGACATTGACATCGCTGGTCAAGCACAAATTCCCTGCCAGAACGGGTGCGATGGAGCCGACCACACTGCCGCGGTCGTTACTGATGTAGCCAGCATAATCGACGACCTTGATATGGGCGACGTCACCGGCCCTTGGGACTACACGACCGCTGAATACCTCTTCCCAGTCGCACTGCACGAAGTCGGGCACACACTCGGTTTAGAGCACGAACACGGCACCGCTACGGACGATGACCCGCTCACCGTCACACCGATGCTCGGCACATACATTCTCACCGATGAGTACGCCGGAGAACGCAACCACTTCAACGACAGACTCCCCGATGACCCTGAAGAAAACGAAATCTACGCAACCTCGACCTTCAACTCGGAACTCACAATTGACGACCTCATCCTTAGTGAGTAACCGAACCCCTCCAGCTTTCCTCAGTTCACACCCCGTGTGCGAGATGAATTCACCCGCTCGCGTCACCACCACGTTGACCCGCCAGTCTGTTCGACAGACACCCGTTTCTTTCGTTTTTCGCGGGAGCCCTCCCGCAGCCTCGCGGGCCGCCGTTCACGCAACGATCCTCCGGATCGGCGTTCACTCCAGCCCCTGCTCCCTCGCGCGCCGTTCCCGTTCCTCCTTGTAGTCCACACCGCAGCGTCGTCACGGTCACTACACGGCGCGCCAACTCCTTTCGGGGTGTTCACCTCACCGCACACGGTTGGTAGCAGGTACTGCAGGCACTGGAACGTTCAATCGCGTTGAGGGTACACAGATTTCACGTCAGGTGTTCTTGTTCACCGCTATGCACCAGAGCGGGTAATCCACCCGGTTGCGGTCCGACGACCGGACACGTGAGGAATACTCCGCTCTGGCACAGCACTCACCTGTACACCCGCGCAACGCGCGGGCCTTACACACGAACGGAGGTGAACAACCAATGTCAACCCCGATCCGACCAGGTAGCGACTCCTACGTACCCGTCATGGGCGTCCATGATGCGGACGGAAATAGTGAAATCCGTATGAGCACGGACAAAGAAATCGCCGTCCTCACGTACGACCCCGATACTGACGAACCTGAGTATGACATCCAACACGAAGTGGATCGCCGCATCACTCCTGGGACGTCACCTGGTCCGAACATTCCGACCCCCTGACCGTGACCGTCTTTCGCGTTTCGCAGGACCCTCCCCATTCGGTCGCGGCTAGGACTATCGTCAAGCCGCTCCCCCTCACGGGCCACCGTTCACGGCTGCATCCGCTAGCCGTTCACTCCGGCCCCGCTCCCTCGCACGCCGCTCGCTCGACGAGGCTTCTCCTGGATCGCGCCTCGTCGAGCATCGCTACACGGCGCGCCACGTCACCCTTAACCTCGCATAGACACCACCTTGTTTTCCAGAGGTTTACAAGGGACACAGCACTGTATTCACAGTATCCGCACACGCGACAGGCGACCAGTTCGTCGTGCCGTGTCGCGTTACACTAACCCCACCACACTCGGCTACGGCTGAGCATTCACCATGACCGAAAAAACACCACCACACCACCCGGCACAGCATGGGAGAACGGAAACCCTTACAGCGAACGCGGAACCCGAAGGTCTCACTCACGCATTCAATGAACTCACCTCGATCCGCCGTCGTCTCACCGATGTGCCGCCGACTGCAGAAGAAACTGCAAAACAGATCCTACGGCAAGCACACGGCGCTGGGTTCTTCCCAGGACGACCCATCGAACGCATCAGCCCTACGGCACTCTACCTTGCTCTCCGCATCCACGAAACTCCTGTTCCACTGACTGAAATCGAGCGCGTTTCCTTAGTTGAAGAACGAGATATCGGTCGGTGCAGTTCAGCACTGCAAAAGGAACTCTCACTCCCTGTCCCACCAGCTCCAGCAACCGAGTACATCGATCGGTTCGTGACCCAACTCGACCGCACCGTTCGAGACCGCGTCACCGATGACGTTGCCGAAACCGCGCACGAACTCATCAACGTGACTGACGACACGTTCCTCTCCGGACGCGACCCGACCGGGATTGCCGCCGGTGCAATTTACGCGGCATGCCTCTATCACAACGTGAAAGCAACACAAGTCGAGATCGCTGATGTCGCCGGCGTCACGCAAGTTACCATCCGAAACAACTACCCTAAACTCGCCGAAGCCGCTGAAAACGACCCTGACTTCAACGCGTAGGAGTTCTGCCAGTCACTCCAGCTTCCGCTCTCCCTCTTTTCGCGTTACGGGGCAAACCATCGATGTCACCCCGCTACGTGGCTGTGTCACGTAAAACACACCGGTTGCGCCCCTTTCGGGCCGGACCGGTGGTAATACTGTGACAGCAGCCCCATAGGGCGGGGTACGCTCGCGCGGCACGCGAGCAGGTAAGGTGACAACACCATGAGTTACTCTGATACGACCAGCAGCAGCGGCACCGGGACTCCGGACCACGAGACGTTCCTCACGGGAATCCGTAACGCGCTCACCGAGCGCTCGTTCAACGACTGGCATCTGCTCCAGGAACGAGAACGGAACGCCGAGGAAGGCTACGGCGACACTCGGAACGACCCCGCGCACATGCCTAACCCGGAAGACCACAGTCCGAGCAGTCTCCTCTCCTGCCACCGGATGGTGTACTACAAGGCGAACAACACGCCGCGAGAAGACGATCTCCCGTACGGGATCTTCAAATTCGGGCACGACTTCGAAGCGTACGTTGAGAACTTCCTCGCAGATGTCGTCGCCGGCCCGAACACCGAAGTTCGCAACGTCGAACGAATCGACGTTGAGGTGGGCGACGTCCGATTCGTCGGATCGACTGACCCAGTGATTTTCAACGACGCCGGCGAACCCGTCGCACTGTTCGAAGTCAAGACCACCAAGAACACGCACTTCGTCCGGAAACGCGGTGCGAAGAAGCGCCACCGAGCGCAGGCCCACGCCTACGCGAAGGGCCTGCAGGACAAGTACGGACTCGAATCCCCACCGCCGATTTTCTTCATCTACGGTGGCCGGGAAGACCTCGACGTCTACATGACCGAAGAGGAGTTCGACCAGGACTTCTGGACGGGAACCGTCATCGACTGGGCGCAGGAAAACACCGAGTACCGTGAAGGCGGTGAACTCCCACCGAAACTCGATCCGAACGGCTCTCAGAGCTACATGTGCGGGTACTGTGACTTCGCTGAACGCTGCGGGAACTACGAACCGTCCTCGAAGTCACCCGCTGGCGATGACTACGTCGAAAACGTTGACGACTACTGGTGGGACGACTCCATTGCCACGTCGTTCCAGAACACCGTGAGCGACATGCCCACCGTCGGTTTCCTTCCGCTGAAGAAGTACCCAGAAGACGCGGTGGTCGGCCACCTCGCCTCGTACCCTGACGTGAAGTTGACGCCGACTCTCGCCGTCCAGTACCCAGATCTCGTCGATGACGGCCAGGAACCCCCGGAACGACTCGAACGGCTCTACGGAGCAGCTCCGCAGCGCGAGGTCGGTGATTGGGTCTGTCCGAAGTGCATGCAGTCCTTCCCGTTCGAGCAGTTCGACTGGGATGGAGACTTCGACAGCCTGCCGACGTGCCCGGACTGCCCGGACTCGCCGCCGCTCCGCGGACAGAAGCCCGGGGAAGTCCTACTCTGAACAACACTTCTACAAATCTGTAAATACCTACCTGAGAAACACTGATTAGGAAACACGCATGTCCCGAATAACCGTTGATGGGGACGAATTCGAAGTGAAACGCCTCTCTCGGAACAGGTACAATCCCACGTACATCCTCATGGTGTCACTCCGAAACCTCAACGACGTGAATATCCCGCGATCTGAACGTGAACGCATCCTCAATTGCCACTCCCGACGCGATCTCACTAACGACGTCATCGAAGCGGAGTTAGAACGATTCGCTTCGAAATACCCTGAAGCAGAAATCGACGGGTTCGGCGTCACAGAAGAATTCCCTGCACGAGAAGGAGAACTCATACCCTCACCTGACTCATGACCGACACTCATCAATGGAAGTTCGAAGTAACGTTCCGCGAACGCAGTACGCTCTCCAGCAATGTCTTCGGTGAAGACTGCCTAGACGCTGCTGTGACCGGTGTCGAACTCCTACAGACCCCCGAACACGAAGATCACACCATCACACAGATGCAGGTCACCGCTCACAACCCGGTCGCCTTCGCAAGACCCAACGAACTGAGCGTACTCACTATTACAGCAGAATCGTGCCCGTACCTGCCGAGCACACCAGTCGAACTCACGGAAACTCAACTTCGACTCGTTCACGACGAACACATCGAAGCACTCCAACCATGATCGAATACGACGAACTCATCGACATCGCCCGAGAAGCACGGGAATACGCTTACGCACCGTACTCGGAGTTCCAAGTCGGTGTAGCACTCCTCTGCAAAGACGGAACCGTCTACACTGGCTCGAACATCGAGAACATCAACTACACGAATACGACTCACGCCGAGCAACTCGCAGTCCACAAAGCCGTTCACGACGGGCATCGTGACTTCGATGCGCTCGCTATGTCGTGCTCCGGAGAACCATCTGCTCCGTGTGGACTCTGCCGACAGACGCTCTCAGAGTTCTGTGACGATGACCTCGCCATTATCGTCGAGGACCTTGACGCGTTCACCCTCGGGGAGTTACTCCCCGGAGCGATGGAGAACATCGACTAACACACCTGTTGCATCGATTCCAAACTACTCGACCAACCAGTCACTACTCCAGACCGATGAAAATCAGAATCTACGCAATCGTTCCAGCTGAATCACCAACCGAAGCAATCGAAGCCGGGCACAACGCTTTCACGGAACTTTGCCCCGGTGGAAGCGTCCCCATCTTCGACCGATACCGGATGTGGACAACCATTGATGGTGACGGGCCAGGAGTCTACCCTGTGAGCGAACCTGATATCCTCGATCGCGCCACGATGGTGTGGGAAGAAACCACCGAACGACTCAACGAGATTGAACCGGGTGACTCCGTGTATGGGCCGGAAACTGCAGCGCGAGCCCGACTGTACCGCCTATACGACGATGCTGCCCGACCGATACTGAGTCGTCCACACTTCACCCGACTCGTCAACCAAGATGACCGATGGCTCGTCGCCGGCGTTTTCTCCTACTAACCGACTCGGAAACCGTTCCATTCTCTCCATGTCCATTGATCAAAGACAGCGGCATTTTTCGCGTTACGCAGGACCCGCCCCAGCGCTGGTGTATGTCGTTCACTCCGATCACGACATCACCAGCGCGTCCTCGTGGGCCGCCGGTGCCGCATCACTTCACTCCGTTCCGCTCAGTCGACACACTCCGGCCCCACTCCCTCGCGTCGCCCCGTCGCCTGGTTCGTATCCTCACCTGCCGACTTTCCCGTCGCGCCATTTCCTGTCATTGTTTTTCGCAGGCCGTTCGATCACAGCACACCATCAGTGACACGTGTGAAATCCATACCTTAAGGTTAGTACCCGGCTTTCACTGTGATGACCGCTTCCTGCACGGGAGCACGTATTCGGTTGCGGTCCGTGCCGGCCACGGACGAGCCCGCGGGTGACCGCGAACCGATACAGCGCTCCCGTGCAAACCCAACCGGTGTAGCCCGGCTACCAGCCGGTCACACCTGGAGTGCGAACGCAACCACCACACCACCACCTCAATCATGAGTACCACGATGTCACTCCCCGACCCGGTATCACAGTATGCCGACCGTGAGGAACTCACTGACGACGACTGGGATGATTTCCGGGATGCAATTCGAGACCAGTACCGGTTCTATATCACGAACCCGGCGCACACCGAGCGCGTTGGCTACTCGCTCTGGTACGTCGAATCCCCTGGCGAGGAATTCCCGGTATTGCAAAACACGTCCGGGATGTCGCTGTTCGCCAGTCGCTCCCGTGACGTTGGAGCTGGCCTCACCCCGACCCGAGAATTCGTTGATCTTGTCGGCCTCGGGATACACGAGGCACTCTGTTTCATGGGCTTCGACCCTGACCAGTTCGACCGGACTGCAAACATGGTCTACGACGAGAAACCCCGGCACCACGAGTTGTGGGCAGCCGGAGAGATTGTAAATCACGTCTTCCACGATGGCGTCCGTGAAACCCGGGTCCGTGAACTCGATCCGCTTCGAATTGCCGCGGACAAGTACACCGAATTCAACATCCCTGGAGTAGATGACTTCACACCGACCTCAGAAGACGGTGAACACGCATGAGTCAACACGAAAGCCCAGAGTACTGGGAACCGTGCGAACATGACCTCACTGTCCAGGAGCGACGTGAGAACGGCGTGTGGTGTGAAGAGTGCGAACGCCTCGTCTCGTGGGAGCGACCAGACGGAACCGTGTGTGATGTCCGTTCGACCGCCGTTATCCTCGCAGAGGAAACTGGGAGACCACGTGAAGAATTCGAATACGACCCTGACGAGTACCCGATGCCGGACCCGGAAGACCTACTTCGAATCCCTGCCGAAGAGTTCAACGCCGATTCTGACACAAGTTGACCAACCACTACCCGAGCCTGCGCACTGGGCTGTGCTGAGGCTGCGACGCGCCGATTCTGGTAAAACCACCGGTTGCGCCCCGTCCGGGCCGGACACGGAGGTAATACTCGAATCGGCGCACGCAGGCTCGGGTGAGGTCTCACGACCCATGTACGAACACTACCTGACCGCATTCCGCAACGGCGTTACCGATATCGACATTGAAATCAACGAACAACAGTTCTGGTCCGACTTCACAGACGACGGCGAAGCCGTCACTGATGCCGGAGCTGTCACCGTTACCGTCTCGTTCGCAGTTACCACGGATTCCGAAGCATGGATCACAATCGACGGTAACGGGTTCGTCTACCCAGCTTTCGGCGGGACAGGAACGAACCAGCGAGAGCTCAATGAGTACGCGGAACAGGCCGTCCAAGTATGGCGGACGGTGACCGGTGATGAAGAAACTACGTGCCGGTACAAAATCCCGGAAACCGACAGCGACGATCGTGATCAAGACGACGTGACCCACGTCATCGACGCGTAGGAACACTGCTCGTTCTTCTTTTTTCACTGTCCACAACCTCCCCAACCGCTTCACCCGGCTTCTCAGAGATCGGAA
>LKMJ01000965.1_pt1 | contig 24267 bp, 12 predicted proteins | sample 643391 | NCBI WGS metagenome assembly LKMJ01 (sample SAMN04112250, study PRJNA286221) | soda lake metagenome | biome: soda lake; feature: Kulunda Steppe; material: water; isolation source: sample PL-Br10 brine of Picturesque Lake | place: Russia: Kulunda steppe | collected 2010-07
TCCGTGACGATCCCATCACCTGGCGACAGCAGGTCGATTTCGAGCCCAACGTACACGTGCGGCAGCAACATCTCCTCCACCGACCGCGGCACGTCCAACTCGACACCGAGATGCGAATCCACGAGCGAAGACCCGCCCGACGTCATCGCTCCACATCACCCCAGAACAACCCGCGGACCACATCATCGTCCGGACGGCCCGCACGACGCCGCGCCTCTCCCAAGGACACCTTCGCCGACGCCTCGGGCGTTTCTGATTTCTCGACACCAGACGCAACGTTCGCAGACAAACCACCACCATCTGGGATCTTCCGCACCGACTTCGTCGCCGCCGCACTCACCGCCAGTACCTCGGGATCCAACAGCACTGGCCACGACGACTGCGTCGCCCCATCAGAACACCACCCTACACGGCCCTCAACCACCAGTTCACGCACACCCAACGTGTACTCCTCCGGAAGCTCGTGATATTCATCACCGCACACCACGTAACCGACCTGAAACATCACCTCTCCAGCCGGCCGGAACACGTACGAGACAACAGACTCACCCTCGTAAAGAGGAGAGCCGCACGCTTGACACGCCGCGGCCCCTTCCCCGAGCGAAATCCCAATTATCTGATGTATTTCTTCACGTAGTCGATCATCGATGCTCTCTTGGCCTACTGGTGCTGATTCTTCCATGGGTTCTTGCATACCTCTGGAAGAGCCCAGCTCGGATGTTACAGGCATCCGGGCCTTCTCGCGTGATTGTACCCTGTAGAGCTGGACCTTCCTACCATCAATTACTATACCTAGCCACATAAAGATTACTGTAAACAGTAACTATGACTATAAACAGTAATGTTGTTACTGACTTCAGTAAGAATTACTTTGTCCCAGGGTTGCGAAGCGCCAGTATGGTGGATGACCAGTATCGAGGCCTTCTCACAGAACGAGAGCGAGAGATATTACGTGGCGAAGCAGATGTCTCTGACAATTATCGTTATCGCGTTGTGAGCCGAATCCGAACAAAAATCGAGAATATCGATGAAGATGTCGAAATTCTATCCGATAATAGGGAAGACCTGCTCAAAGAACTACGCGACGTCGTTTGTGCAGATGACGAATGAGTCTATGGTGGGAGTGAAAATCAAGATTCCTCTGAATATCCGTCAGTAGGTTATAGGCGGGATCACCAGTTCGTCACCAACAATTACATATATACTTTTCAGGTGCGTATGGCCTCTACATTTCTCGAATCACGGGCGGGCCGCCATTAGAACTATTACCGAGACGGTAACGATCTCGAATACTATACAGGCGAAGGAGTAAGCCAGTTGGTGATTGTAGTTGTTGACCAGGACGAGAGGCTAAGAGTTTCTCCGGAAGAGGTCTCCAACCGGCACATCAGCGACTTCCTGAAACACATAGAATTACTCAACCGGATCGAAGTAGAGTACCACACGGCGGCAATATTGGAAAGACACGGAAGACACAGCACCAACCACTCTACAGTAATGATCTCGGGAAATCAGGCTTCTGAGGGTTCTCCGACGTTGGTATCTAGGTATTGGTGGTATTCAAACTAGTTCTGTTTATTCTATGATACACTGTATGTGCTAAGATAGGACGATACTCGACGGTTGTGATAATCATCTACCTGTACTGCTTTATTAGCTCTCGTATGTCGTCGGAATCGACGTATAATCCTTGGAGCCGAGTGGTTTGGTCGGCTTCTTTCAGGAGCATATCGCCATCACCTCCGAGCTCCTCGGCCCCTCCTTCGTCGATCAGGATCCGGGAATCAGATTGTTTCGGGAGTCGGAAAGCTACCCGGGTGTCCAAGTTGGCACGGAGGTCCGTGTCGATGGCCTCGTGTGAAGGTCGCTGAGTGGAGATGACGACATGGACGCCCTGCGCCCGTGCGATCTGGGCGATCCGTCGCACGTTGTCCTCAGTGGCATCTGCGTCTCCTCCGAGCTGCTGGAGGAGGTCGCTGTATTCGTCGATGATGACGACGATTGGCTTCATCTGGTCGTCCGGGTTTTGCTCGTTGTACTCCCCAATGTCACGGCAGACGCTTTCCCGCAGCAACTGTTTTCTACGTGGGATTTCGTCATTGACCAGCCACTCGAATAGGTTGGCGGCGTCTTTGGCGTCGGTGATCACTTCGCCGTTGGAAAGGTTCGGTAGGGCATCGAAGAAGATGAAGTCGGTCTCCTTCGGGTCCACCAAGGCAAATTCGACGTTGTCTTCGCCTTTCTGTTCTATGAAGTTCATAATCAGGGAGTACAGGAACACGGTTTTCCCGCTGCCTGTTGCTCCACCGACCAGCATATGCGGTGCTTCCGAGAGGTCAGAGCGGTGAACATCGCCGTCAGGTGTAACTCCTGCCAAGAAGGGTAGTGAGGCTGTCTCGATCTCGTCGGACGGCTTGTATCGGTCTCTGTAGTCGCGCAGAGGGACAACGACGTTGTTCTCCCGGGGAACGTCCAGAGATATGTACTCTGTTCCGGGCAGTCGCTGGACGATTGGTTCTTTCTCGAACGCCATTTCCCGGGCGATGTCCTCTGTCCGTTGCTCCAAGGAACTCTGTTTCTCGCCAGGTGCCAGACGGATCTTGAAGCGAACCACGTTTGGCCCGACCTCGATATCGTCGGGATCGATGTTCCGGATGTTGATCTTGAACTCGTTGAGAACCCGTTTCAGGGTTTCTACCAAGTCGGTATATTCTTCGGGATCACCGAATTGGTCAGCGGATTCTGTGTCGACGTCTGTCTCCTCGTCTTCGCTGACGGTATCTTGCTTTTCTCCACCGGTTTCGTCTTCGTCGTCTCCCGACTCAGATTCGTCAACTTCGTCCGTTTCTTTTTGTTCGACAGCTCCCTTCTCGGTTTCCTGCTTTGGCCGCTGGTCTTCCCGGTCTTCGATGCCGCTGACGATCAGCCGCTTGATTGACTGGCGGGGAAGCTTGTCGACCCTGATGGACTGGGCGTTCGGAGTTACGCCGTCAATCCGTTCGTCCGACGTGGCTTCGCTGGTGACTTCCACCGATACGATCCTCGGGTTGATCTCGATTTGGGCATCCCCGTTGAATACGTCGTTAATGCGGTCTGCCCACTCCTGTTTGTCCTCCATTCCTTCTGCGGAGGTCAGCTCGTAGTACAGTTGTTCGCGGAGAGCCTCTTTCCGGGGCGACGTGGTGAGGTTTTTGTCGCCGACGAACAGGCCGCGGATTGTGTCTGTCGTCTCGAATACTTGGTCGACGGCGCTTCCTTGCACGACCTCTGTGCCGTCTTCGTCTTTGACGGTGTAGGCGCTGCTGGTTTCTTCCAGAGTCTTGATTTCGATGATGTCGAGGATGAGGCCGCCGTCGTCGTCGAACTGGACGGTGAGGATGTCGGCCCGGCTCTCGCTATCCCCCAGGTTCAGCCATTGCCGAGTACGTGGATTGTCGATGGAGAAGATCAGCTTGGGGTCGGCCAGTGTCTGTTGGAGCCACTGGACTGCGATGATCGAACCAAGCAGGCCCTTTGTGTTTCTGGATTTTCCGCTGCCGAGGGTTTCCCGGGTGATGAGACGGAGAAGGCCGCTTTGTTGCAGGTCAGCGATTCTTTCCGCGATATCCTCCAAGTCGGTGTCGTCAGGCGCGAGACGGTATTCGGTGATGATGCGGCGGAGGACCCGTCGGAAGTAGTCGATATCCTCTGAGTACGTGGCGAAGTCGCGTTCGCCGCGTCGTTCCCTAGAAATCAGGTTGTCTTTCCAGAACGGATTACCGTTCATCGGCGGGGAGGAGATGGAAACCCAGATCGCGGAGTTGAGGAGTTCGTTGATAGTCTCTTTTTCGACGTTGAGTTCGTTGACCTCGGCGTTGTGGATGGCCTGTCGCTGATTATACAGCTGGTTGATCAGATCCTGATACTCGGAGAAGAGGACACCTTCCTTCGAGGGTGAGATATTGATTTTGTCCTCAAGCAGGTCGTAATCGAACTCTTTCGGGACGTACAGCGGGTGGATAGTGGTCTCGGCATCACGCTCGAAGGTCTGGATGCTGAAGTTGCTCTGGTCGTTAATCAGAATGAAGTGTTGTGGGTCGCCTTTCAGGTCCTCGGCGTATGAGTCGTAGCTTGGATGTTCGGTTGTAACGATCTCGAACTCCCCAGAGTCGTTGTCCGGGCCGAACAGGTTAGTGATATCCTCGGAGACGCTGGGTGATGCAGTACCGTTGAGGACAGGTTTCTCTTCGTCCTCGATGAAGGCGAACTCCACTGTTGCGCCTTGGATTTCTTCTGTCTCCGCTAAGTCAGCGATATCAGAGAGGAGGTCCACAGGATTTAGGGGATCGATGACGCTGATCTTGAGGTGGCGTCGAGACGGTGGGTATGCTGACGTGAATTTGTCGAGGACGTAGTCGTAGAACTTGGAGTTCGTGCCTTCTGCAGCATTCTCGATTCGGGTGTAGACTGGCAGTCTGTCGAGCTCCGTAGATTGTACGAGATAAGTCTCATCCGCCAGTCTGTAGTTCCCGCCGACGTGAATGCTGCGGAGGACGTGTGGTTGTTCTTCGACGCTGTTGATGAGGAAGTTGCGTTCTTCCTCGGTCAGCGACTCTTTTTCGTCCTTCATCTCCCGCGCCAGTTCAGAGTATTTCCAGAGGTGGAGCGGGTGGAGTGGGGAGAGGACGAGTTCTCTATCGTCTTCGTATTCGAGAATGACGGTGTCGAATAGGAGGAAGTCGGAGAGAAGTTTGGAGGAGCCTTCGGAGCTAACGTCCTGTATCTCCCGGTACTTTTTGTCCAGTTTGTCCTGGACATCACGGTATGCCTCTATGTAGTTTTCCGCGGATTCGAGCAAGTATTTGTCTCCGAGAAGCCGGATGAGCGGTGCGGATAGTAATCCTGGTAGAGCATCGACGAGTTCGCTGCGGGCGGTTACGTATCGGTCGATGGACTCAACCAGGTCCTCGAATTTACCACTGTTCTCGGCTACTCTACGGAGTTTTTCGAAGCTGCTGTCTTCGCCTCGTGGCAGGAACTTCTCGGTTTTCAGGGCCTGGAAGTTCTTGATCGCGCTCTGCCTGTCCTCTGGGTTGTGGATGATACCACCGAAGGAGTCCTCGGTGACGAAGTGCTCAATGAAGTAGTAGAGGTCGTCGTTGACGTCGAAGGCCAACTGCTCATCCCCGGTGAACTCCATATCGACGCGGTTTTCTTCTTCCTCTACGGCTTCTCGGTATTGGTCATCGAACTCTTCTGAAAGTCGTTCCAGTTCTTCGTCGTTGTTGTCGAAGACTGCCTCCACGCTAGCGGATTCGACGTCTCTCCGGGTGCTGGTGGTTGAACTTCGCTGGCTGGACTGGCCGGAGGTTGAGAATATCTCGTTGACCTCTTTGTACGTCAAGTCGGCGAGGATCTCCGAGTCACCTGTTCGTTCGAACCGTCGAAGCTTGGCTACGGACTTTTCCCGTTCTTCCCTTTCGCTGTCGTCGACTTTGGTGACGCTGTTAGTGAGACGGCGTCGATCCCTGTTCGACATATGGGAGACCCGCAGCACGAGATTCAGGTTATCGGAAAGCCTGTCAGGGATTTCGGCGGGGTTGTTGAGCCCTGGGTCGTTGAACAGTCGCAGTCTGTAGAGTTCGGTCCCAAGGGCGTCGAGTGAGGCTTGTTCTGATTCTTTGAGCGTCGAGGTTGCGTAGTCTGCTACTGCAGGGATTTCGAATCTGTCGTAGAGGTCGGATCCAAGGGTTTCCCAGATGGCTTGGGCTGGGGGACTGTCGGCAAACTGTTCATGGGCCTGCATCTGGTCGGTGATTCCCCGAGTGATTTCTGCCAGAGGCAGGTCGACCATACCCTCGAAGTCTTTCATCGAATTCAGGCGGGCGTGGTCTCCCCGGACCAGGATCACCAGTTTTTCTGGTTCGATGCGTCCCTCCCATTCGAATCCGGTGTCGGTGCCGTTCCGCCAGTTGACGGCGACACTGACTTTGTCTGTGAGTCTGACGGAGGAGTCCTCAGTCCGTGACTGGAGAGTATCGATGTCAGCTTCATCGATGCTGACCATGGCCAGGCCGACATCGTATCGTACGTTACTGCAGAGGATGTCGACGAACTCCTCAGCGTCGAACCGGGGTGGAGATTCAATGATGACCCCGATGTTTTCTTCAGTCAGTTGGTTGACTGTCCCGTTGGCGATTGCTTTGCCGATCAGATCCTCGTTGCTCTTGTATAAGCTGTCTTGTGTCTGTGCGCTTTCGCTCATATTTCCACCTCGGGGACAGAGACGATGGTGACGCCGTCTGCGTATTCTTCGGCGTATCCAAGGCTGGATACTGCTTCTTTGAACCCCTCGTAATTCTGGTTGTTCAGCGGATCACTTTCAGATGCGCTGGCACCGAGGCGGATGCCCCACTCCGCCAGGTGACTGCGGTCCTGTTCAGTCCCTCCTACGATGATCCCGTACCGTTCCCGGAGTTCTTCTGAGAGATCTTGGAGTGACATACTCGTACCTGGTTCGATTACGGAGAGTAGGATGGGTTCCAACATCTCCGGGTCAGGTCGGTACCTGCGCTTGTTCGCCCGGTTTCCTCGTGGCTTAAGTATCCCGGCACGCCAGGCGAATGTCTGGGCCGTGGACTGCGGCGTGTACGTGTCGAACCGGTTCGAGAAGTCGTGGATAACGTTGCTGACAGCGTCCACGAGTCTGTGGAAGGTGGTATCTTGTTCTGGGTCCCGTGAGGCCCGAAACACCTGCTCGAACTTTTCGTAGTCCTGCGCGATCTTGTCCTCCTTATTTCGGTTCAGTTCCAGGAAATTGTGGTTCTCGATCTCTCTGATGACGGCGTCCTCGCTGTAGTCTTTGTAGCCCTGTAGGTCGAGGACGTGCTTGACGCCGAGCCGGGTGGCTAACTGGATCTCTGATCCGACGACGCGGAAGGATTCGAGGCTGGCGTCGGCTACCGGGTTGTTCCTGTTTCCGGTGTAGTTGAGGACGAGGGGGACGGGTTCGTCTTTGTCTCCGTCTTCCCGTATCTCGTTGTGCCGGTTGGCCATGTAGACATAGAGCAGGAACCCCCCGAATTTGATGGTACGACGAAGGTCACGGGCGTAGTTCAGGTCGTAGTCGCCGTTGGAGTCTTTCAGGTGCTTCGACAGGGTTTCGAACCCTTCAACGAACTCGTCCGCGATCTTTCCGTCCCTGAATGCGTCTCCAAGAACTGGCTCTTCCCAGGGTGATACCGTGACATTGCCTTTCTCTCCGCCTTTGGCGAGTGGCCGGAATAGGAGGGAGATAGCGTCGTGGTGGTCTTGGAGTTGGTCGGTTAGCTTCTGGTTGAGGTCGCTGTCCGATTCGTCCAGTACAGTGTAGATGAACTGTGAAGGTGTTACACCTATTCGGCGGTAGGCGACGAACCAGTCGCTCATAGAGGTCATCGCGGAGTGCCGTGGACTACTTGCGTACAGGGCGTTGTCGTTGTCCAGGACTTTCCGCATCCTGTACCGGAGGTTGTCCATCTGTTCGTCGCTGAGATCACGGGAGGACTCGAACAGGTCGTGGTATTTTTCGTCCAAGTCGCTGGAAGGGTTTTTCCCGGGTTTCTCGACAAACTTGAACAGGCCCTCCGACTGGTGTGTGGTACCGAGCACGTTGCTGAAGATGACCTGGGAGAGGTGCACCGGTTTTAGAGAGGCGGAGGTTGCTTTGAATCCGAATGCGGCTTCCGATGCGTCGGAGTTGACGTCGTTAAGCCTCATTGGCATCGGTGTTCACCTCCGCTCCATCTGGTACCGGTCATCGTTGACTGTCAGGATCTCCAATTCGCCGGTTTCCGTGTCCATGATGTGGACGGTGCCGTAGTCCTCATCGTGGCTTTCTCTGTACTCGATTTCTTCCATAAACTCTAGCAACTGCTGTTCTTCCTCCCTGCCGCGTAGGATGTAGGGAATGTTGCCTTCCAGGGCACCGAGTGTTTCTGATAGATCTGGGTCGATTCGGAGTCTAACTGTCGAGTCCCGGCCTTCGTATTCGAGGACGTGGTGGTCATGGTTGTAGTCCATAGCATCGCTGATTTCTGGGTGGAGATGTGGCACCCGGCGATTCAGTTCGCGTTTAGGGATTTCAGTCCGGGAGATCAGGGAGAGAGAGCTTTTGGACCGGTAGTTGTGGGAGAGCCAGACTCGGAGGTCAGATCCTTTGGAGGAGTCCGGCATGAAGTAGCTGTTAATCATCTCTATGACGTCCTCTTTCACGCTTTCGTCGGGACGTTCCCTGTTCCGCTGATTGTGGAAGGAGTAGTTGGTCTCGTGGTAGAGGTCGCGGGCGTCGTAGTCTTTGATGGCTACGTCCTCGAAGTAGAACTGGCGTTTCTTTTCGATGAAGCGTTGGTCGACTTCTTCCTCTGAGCCTTCTTCGTCCCTCCGTGAGACCCCTTCTTCGGCGTCTGCCCAAAGCTTGCTGTCAATGAAGGGGTGGGTGAGGTCTCGGGGATGGAAGTATTCGTTCAGGAGGGTGAAGATCTTCCCGCTGCCGTTGAAGGCGAGGTTGTAGTATTTCAGGTCTTCATCCAAGTCCGTGACGCTCTCTTCTTTGGCTCCGGTGATGCAGTAGGCGAGAAAGTTCAGGAGGTCACGGACGGTGACATGGGCGTCCAATTGTCCGACGGACTGTAAAAGTCGGATGATGTTTTCTCTGACACGGCCGTTCCGCATCTTGTCCATATTGTAGGCGATGTGGCCGTCGATGTCGTCGCCGTTGTTCTCTTTTAGGAACTTATTCGAAGTCAGGTTCTCGATGGCCTGGCCGATGACCTTTCGCGTGAGAATATTTCTGTTGTTGAGGTCGATGACGACGATAGAGTCGAAGCCAGCGTTGTCAGCTTGATCTTCGTCGTAGATGATCTGGTTTTGGAACTGGCTTCGAACTTTTTCAAGGAAGAGATAGTCGTCGGCGTGCTGGGTGGTCATCTCGTAAAGAGGGCCGTCATTGATAGCGAGAATACCAGGTCGGTCGTCGTCGAGGGCGTCTTTCCATTTGTCAAGTAGGACAGTATAGTCGTCGTACTCGGAGGCGTCAGAGAGATAGAAATAGTCCGGTTCCGGGTACTCGGGCTTCATCTGCAGGATGTACTGTGTTTTACCGTCTCCAGGGTTCCCAGTGAGAACGACCTGCTTCCCATCTTCTAGTGCGTCCTGCAGGTATTCCTCACCGTCCAGACGGGTTGTTATGTGTATTTCTCTACGCTGCTCGTCGGTGAGCTGTTCAGCGAAGCCTCCCTGAGCCAGTTGTGAAAGGAATCGTAGATTTAGTGTCGATGCTTCAATTCCCATATTTATCGTTGATGTTGATGACCGAATGTTCCCGTCATGTTAACTGTTGCTTATAATGAACTCACTGAGACTGGCTTGTCGTTTGTCGAAATCGATCTCGCTGCTCAATTTGAATTCTTGCTTGTCAAATTCACTAATATTCTCCAAGACGTCTTGTTTCTGAGCTCTCATGCTTGCCCACCGATCGATCCAGTACTGGTAGATTGATTCCTGCTCCTTCTGTGGGTCGTCGAACTTCCAGTAGTAATATGGGTTGTCGTCGATTCCCAGCAGATAGTCTTGGGAATTCTCCGCCAGATCGATTCCGTACACAATCCGTCTAGACTCGTGTTTCAAGAGATCCGTCTCTAAACCGCAGTTCTTCAGGCCACGGCGGATTTTCCGGATGCGAGGAGAGACACCTTCTCCGAACCGACCTCGGACCACCTTGCGACCTTCCTCTAACTGTGTGACCTGACTAATCCGTTTTCGTGTTTCGGGACCGAACTGGATTGAACCGTACCCTTCAGTGTACCCGATCTGGTCGTATTCGATCTCGCCATTTTCGGTTGGAACCCGGATACGGTCGTACTGGGCACTTCCAATCTCGAACAGGCCAGTGGTGTCAAGGAAAACCAGCTCGTTCCGTTTACTCACTGCTTCGCCTTTCATCGAGCTGGCGATTTCACTCTGGTAGTCGCCGTACTTGTCCTGGTACATGTCGATGACCTTGGGGCCCGTCAAGGCCATCGCCACAAGCTTTCCCCCGAGAATACGGTTGTATGGAGGGATGGCGCCACAGACCATAATGTTCATCATCCCGGCACCGACCCGCTCCTTTTTGATCTCCTTCAGGGCGGTTTTGATAGCTCGCCGCCCAGAGTCGTTATTCAACCCTGTTCTGATGAACTCGACGTCGTCCTCGTCGCTGTGTTCTTGGAAGTATTTTCGGTCGCGGAGGAGCTTTTGAAGTGCTCGACCCCGTTTTTTCCGGAACAGGGCTGTCTCACTTCTTTCCTCCCAAGTCTCCATCTTCTCCGGATTCTCGTCCTCACCATTTTCAATGGTCTGCTCGGCTTCCTTTTCTATTTCCTCAAGAATCTCGATAACCCGTTCGTCGGGGTTGACGAAGCTTTCCTCAGAGAGTTCAGGGTGTTCCTCGGCAAAGTCGTCGTGTCGGATGTTGGATATTGCATCGTTAATGGCGTCCTCTAGGGCTTCTCGTATATCGGAGCAGAATTCGCTGACCCTCTCTTCGTATTCTTCCTCAGTCTCTAGCCATTCTGTATTGGTGACTGTCCGAGTTTTCTTGTCCGGCGTCCGTTTCTCTTCTGGTAGCTGCTCCTCGTATTCGTGAACCCGTTTCTTCCGCTGCAGTTTATTTTCGACCGCGTCAATGGTCCAGCCGATATAGTTATCTCTGACTGATAGGTTCATCATGGGGCTTGCCAGTGTCGCAATCCCCATCACCGGGTCTTTCGGCTTCGCTGCGTTTCTAATAAGGAAATTTATGTTTCTCCCAGGGACCGTGTTGTACGGTGTTAGCCAAGTGTAGCGAAAATACCGCCAGATATCCATCAGGTCCAACTCAGTGTGATCACATTTCTCACCCGTCTCTACTTTCTGTATGTAGGGTTGGACAACGTCTTTCAGATCTTCGGCGACTTCCTCTTGATTCTGGTTCTGAAGCGGTGCTAAGTCTTGGTAGAGTTCTTCCCCATCGGTTATTAGTTCAAGAACACTTCGCCCGCCGTTCGTGTTTACACGGGTGTCTCGCTCCATTTTCCGGACGAACTCGCGGACGCTTTCCTCTCGAAACTGCGCCCGTCGTTCTTTCTGAAGGATAGCGCGTTCCTGTTTCTTGAACTCCTCTGGGTCGTCTTTGTAGCGATCAGGATCCGGCCGAACTACGTGTAGTTCGGAGTTTTTGCGAATGTCATAGTTGATCTCAATGAGATCTAAGAGAACCTCTAACGCTGCGAGATATCGAATCTGGCCTTCAGTTACTTCATCCTCAATTTCATTCTCGACATAGCGGATCTCATCCTTGATGGCAACTTCCCTGTCGAGGTCCTCCTGAAATTCAATCAGTTCATCAGTCAGAGCCTCAAATCGGCGTTGGTACTGGTCCGGGAGATTAGGCGAAAAATCTACTTCTCGTTCAGAATTCGCACCCATAGTAATCTGGTTGATGTGGCAAATCGTTCTCTGCTGAAATCCAAAAGAGTATCGACTCAGATCAGTCCACACCCCTAAACGACCCAAGGAGTCCTGGCACTATTATTTGAGGAATTATATGTTCGTATTTCTTCAATAGATTTATTCTATCTGTCCCTCAGGTTTGATAACATATGCGTAAGGGGACTATCAGGACTTACACCGGAGGGCTCCGATCCACTCGTGAGTAAACTTTCTATCCCCTTCGGACTCGACCCGGAGGGAACGAACACTCCAATAGAAGAGGCCCAACGTAAGTCAGACTACTACCGATGCCCAGAATGTGGTGAATTCCTAACCCCTCGTATTGGGACTCAGCGTCAGTACTTCGCTCATAAGCAAGGCGTTCTGGAGGACATTTCCTGTTCTCTGTCCAGCGACGAGGGTGTTGAAAAGATGATCGAGGATCTCCGTACTTCAGACATCGAAGAGGGTGAGCGTGAGCGGTCGATTCGAACCTATCTCGGGCAACGCCATGACGGGAGTATCGAATTATTTGGCATCGTTCCATCACTCGATTGGGATCAAATCCAAGAAGATGAGGACGTCGACACACTCTTAGAAAAAGTCGAAATCGAGGCAACAGGAATCACACATCCCCCTGTACCAAGTAACTTCCATCCATCGGAGGCAGAGGTCACGCTTGATCTTGACCCAACAGTGGATAGTTACGAACTTCAAATCTCAGGTCCAGATATTCTGGGAAGTATCACCGGTACTTGGACTACTTCAGGGCTCCAACACGGTGATCTCTTTGTTGGTGACGAAACTCGGGCACAGCGATATAATTCGGATCGCCAAGTGCGTAAAGACATGTGGGTATATCTAGTCTCAAAGAATCCACCAAAATCCGAAGTATCGTTCGTGGATGTCTACGACTTCGCGGATGTATCCTTAGTCGGGTTCCGGGCGTCCGAAAAGACGGAGCCTTTTCTCGACCGCTATGGGGGAGGCCTTAGTACAGAAAACTACGGCTTCGATGCTGATGTTGTATTACCCGCATACACAAACCCAACCGTTGAGGCACCCCTATACGCACCACCAGATGAGCCAGTTCTCGTCGGAGTTACTCCCTCCGAGGAAGTCGACCCAATATTCGAGGTTGTTTCCATTCCCAAAGATGCAAACGAGACAATCGAAATCGACCGGACTGGGCCGGGAAATCCTCGTTACTACACAACTGAGGTACCCTCTGATGGATCGCGCCGTGTGAGTATCCACCAGCGGAACTCTGATCGACATCGTCTGATTCACCTCCACCCATCTGAAGAATCGACGATCATAGACACCACCGAGTCAGGGTCACGGCGGATTGGTGTCAAAATCCAAGATGAGGAACACCGTGACTTTCTCTCACCTATCGAAGGCCCGTCTTCGAAGCGTATGCCCGTTGGTTTCAACCCTCATTTATTACATACCAACCTCGAATATGTCGGTCCAGAAGATCTTGAGCTTGAAGTAATCGCTACATTTGCTGAAGGCGCATCGCTCGGTCCAACAATCAGCCGAGACGTAACAGCAATCAGTAACATTATTTCGGAGGTCGTCCATTGGGTAGAGAGCGGCTGTAAAGACCTCGAAATCCGGTTCAATGGTATTGGAACTGTATCGATCTACTTTCCGCAGGAGGAACAATGAATCTGGAGCCCGGTGACGAGTTTACAGCGGAAGTAGACAAGATTACTAAACGGGGCAAACGGAGAACTTGCACCGTCCAATACAATGGTGAAGGGATTAATATCGGACCAGTCACGTGCGAACCTGGTCGTTCGGTTCGATTGCGGTACCTCGGGGCAGATTCAGTAGCTGGAACATCGATTCATTTCGCACTTTGCCTGACCGAGGAAGTCCTCGCGGACGATTACAAAGATCACATTCGACGCCATGTGAGCGGTCTTCTTCCTGACCAACCTCCACAAGAGGGAGAACAAACCTACATAGAGGTGGATAAGATCGACGAGTACGGCCTCGGACTCGCAGCTACCGGAGGTGAAGTCGTCGAACTCGGACCAGTACAAGGAGACGAAGGCGACTTAGTACAAGTTGTCGGACGCGAACCGGGATATGCAGAAATCCTGAACGCAAGAGCACGTGGGAAACGCTACAGGGTTCGCTTTAATATTCTCCGTGAGCGCTGGGACAAACTCCCTATCAAAAAAGGCGAGTCATTCACCGCAACGATAGATGATACCGATGGCAGTAATCTCATCGCGTATGTAGACGGGTTGCCTGTCCACTTCTCAGGAGGCAAAGCCCGAATCGGACAAAAAATCGAAGGGGAACTCATTAGATTTCACCGAGACCGCGGAGTTGGCAAAGTGACAAAGGTCTATGATTCGGTTGGTGATATCGAAGATCCCGGGCACGATACTCGGATACAGCAACTTCAGCAAGCGGGATTCGGCCAAGATCCGTTTCGTGCATTCGCTACGCGGTTTACTGGCGTGAGTGGCGACCAACTACCATCGACCGAGATCGGTATCCGAGACGCCATAGTCGGTGAAGCAATCCGACTCGGTCTTGCTGAGAAAGCTGAATCGGGTGGCCAACAGTATCCACAAGCACACATCACCGCAATCCGCCACTGGGTTGTCCATAAGCTGGCAGCTGTTCTCGGACAGCCAGTCGCTGGTGCCGACGAAGTATCCGATGATGTCGGGTGGTTCCGGGCAGCATTAACAGAGCGTACCGGCCCCACAATCACGTTCCTTGGTGATGTGATACAACTCTCACAAGGGTACTATGCTCCAGCACCGACGCGAGCTGTAATGATCTCTGAATCTGAGGCCGTGCTCGTTTCAGGGGATCCAAGTCGTCCATTCATAGAGTCCGGTCTTGATATCGAATTTCGGGGGTTGACGCGGATTCTTACTGACACCAGTGAAGCAGAATTGCGTTCGAGAGAAATCCCCGTTCAATCTAAAGAGGAATACATCGGTCTGGACGAGGCACCGATTACGACGCCAGCCACACTACATGAGTACATCGAACAGCGACCGCAGGAGTCGTGGGAACCGGAGGAAGATTGGGCACCATACACTGGACAGTACTACGGATTCACCGTAGACGGTGAGCCGCTCGTTATTGAAGAGGCAGACGGAACTTCGATCAGCTTGTGGCGAGTTCCAGTCGAATATGGTGCCGATACCTACCAATTAAAGGTTCAATCAGGCGACGGCAAAACAAGGGCTGTCACTGTTTCGCCGAAATACCGCAAGCATGCATGCCTAATCCTTGACTCAATGGCTGAGGACCCACAGACAGTTGAGCTCACCGCATATGACGAGGAGGTCTTATTGAGTTGTGACTTTGCACCGCCGCGGGCACAGATGCGTTGGCTGTACGCAGTCGGAGCAGAGTGGCTTGAAACATCATCGTATCAACTTCAATGGCGAATTTCGGACACCGATGCTGATTCAGTGCGAGAGGTCTTCGACGAACTGCCCGTGACCATCATCGACAACACATAACATGAAATCAATCAAAGAAGTCTCGGAAGAGCTCGAAAACGACCTTCAGCAGTACATCGAATCACGGTACCACCTCCATCATCCGCGGCTTCTCAAGGAACGTCGTGCCCTGATGGACGAGGGAGAGACGGCTACCGAACCTTGGGTCGAGGCCACACCGACCTATGTCTCAGGAGATCCCCTCAGAGAGTTAGACTTGCCGAGCGAAGTCGTCGATTTGCTGAAAGAACTCGAAAGCGACGATCTCGACATCTTCGATCCGCCGTACAAACATCAGGCCGACGCTCTCCAATCGTTCTTCAACGACGAGGACGACCTCATCGTATCCACCGGGACGGGATCCGGGAAAACAGAGATTTTCCTCTACTCAATTCTGGGTCAGCTCGCCCAAGAGGCAGCGCGAGGGGAGACAGCCGACCAACGTGGGATACGGACATTGGTTCTCTATCCGATGAACGCCCTCGTCGCGGATCAACTCTCGCGGATGCGCCTACTCTTCGGTGATGAGGACGGAGCAGATACACTTGAGGACTACATGGGTCGGCGGGTACAATTTGGGATGTACACGAGTCGTACACCCTATCATGGGGAGTACGACAAGAATAAGAACGATAATCTAGTCAAGCCGGTCATCAACCGGTATCTCAAGTTGGAGGAAGAGCAGCCGGACTTATACGAACAACTCGCGGAGAAAGGCCGTATTCCTGCCAAGGATCTAGAAGGGTTCCGGAACAAGAATAAGAAAAAGGAAACCCACTTTCGTACCCAACCCGGCGACACCGAACTATTCACGCGTCAGGAGATGCACACCCGCGATGGAAGCAACCCCCATGGTGGGACGCCTGATCTCCTGATTACGAACTACTCGATGCTGGAGTACATGCTACTCCGGCCGATCGAACAACCCCTCTTCGAGGATACCCGTGAATGGCTGGCCGAGGATGAAGAGAACGAGTTGAATATCGTCCTCGACGAAGCTCACCTCTACCGAGGCGCCCAAGGAGCAGAGGTGGCGCTCCTGTTGAGCCGCTTGCTCCAGAAACTCGGGATATCTCGTGAACGTGTGCGCTTCATCCTCACAAGTGCGACGATGGGCGAAAACGTAGAGGAAGCAGCCCCAGACTTTGCGGCCCAGCTCACAACTGGAAGTCCGGACGATTTCTCAGTAATCACCGGTGAGCAGGTGGAGTACGAAGGCGGAGAACCGAGCGAGAAACGAACGGCGCAACTCCTAGAGCGGGTTGGCTACCAACTCGATGATCCATCGAAGATTCGTAACGTTGCGAGCGAACGAGGCTGGGATTCTCTTGAAAGTGATGACGTAGAATCGGTCCGTTCGTACCTTGGTGACCAGTTAGTCGATGACCCACTATTCAGGTTAGCGCACGAATACCTTCGTGAAGAGCCACTGCGCCTATCGGTGCTTGCCGAAGAGTTGTTCGAGGACATCGATCAGGAGTTGGCTCGTGAGGCGACGGGCAATCTTCTGTATCTTTGTACCGAGGCGCGCCAGGGAGAGGACCAGGCGTTGCTTCCGACGCGCCTGCATATGTTCCTCAAAGGGCTCCCCGCCCAGTATGCGTGTGTCAATCCGGAATGCAGCGGCCGCCGGGTTACAGAGGGGGAGAACCTCCTCGGGCGCATCTACAGTAATCCGCACACAACCTGTGAGTCTTGTGGCGGTCGCGTCTTCGAACTGATTAGCCACCGCACCTGTGGAGCAGCATATCTGCGCGCATATCGACGCTCTGACGACAACCGCGGGCCGACGTTCCTGTGGTCAGATCCTGAGAGCAGTGAGGACTTGGACGAACTTCATCTCTTAGTTGAGGAACCTCGGGATGATCCGAATCCAGACCACGAACACGGCCGTTCGCTCGCCGAGACGACGACCTCACGAAACCTCTCGATTGCCTCCGGCCATCTTGTTGATGATCGGCACGTGGACAACGAAGGGCCGGTCACTCATATCGAGGTTCAGGTCCCGACTGAAGAGCCGCCGGACGAGGACGGTGCGTGGAGTTGGACTCAATGTCCGGCGTGCGGGATCAAAGAGCGACGCCGTCCGAATGGCGACACGAAGGTCGAAGATCTGGTCACCAAAGGTGAGGAACCATTCGCGCACAGCGTCCGCTCAATGTTTGGTATCCAGCCGACCGACCCACTCAAAGAAGAATTCCCCAACGAGGGACGAAAGGTATTGTGCTTCTCTGACGGTCGACAGAAGGCGGCCCGCTTAGCTCGTGATCTCCAATCGAACGTTGAATCCGACTCGTTCCGCGAGGTCCTAACCGACATTATTGGATCTGCGGACGGTGAAATCACGATGGATCGGTTGTTTGCCGAGTTCGCAGTCTACTGTGCGAAAAACAACATCGTATTCTTCGACGACAGCGACCAATACGCGAATCAGTCGGGCGTCGTGTATAAGGGTTCACGCTCCCACTTCGAGGATATTCGTGGGAACCTATCCGACATTGTCGATGAGTACTACCTTGAGTCCATCGACGATATTCCGGAGGTGCCAGCCGCACGCAATGCGTTGTCGGAGCGTCCCCGCCAGTATGAGGAACTTCTCCTCCGATCGTTGGGCGATGAACAGTACTCCATCACCGGCGCTCTAGTCGGGTACATTTCGCCGTCCGAGGAGGTGTTTGAGAAAATCGATGAAGCCGTCCCTGAAATTGAGACAGACCAACTCAAGAGCATCCTCATCGAGGCGCTTCGTCATGCCTGCGAGGAACGGGCATTTGATTCAAACATTGAAGCCAGACGACGTTCGAACTCCTATCCCTACCAAAATTGGATTGACCCGGACGATACGGGGCTACCCCATAGCGAAATAATCCCTGAATATGTTGTAGAATCACTCGACGACGAAGTGCCGGAAAAGGCGTGGAATAGTCTGAGACGGGCGTTGATGACGACAGAGCCTGTGTTGTTTGGGGCATCCCACGGTAATTACTTCGTCAATCCAAAAGCAACAACAATCGATCTCCGCCTCGACGACGATTGGTACCGGTGCGAAGGATGTCGCCGATTCTCGGTCGTGTCACTCAATGATTCGTGTCCCTACGATGGGTGTCGCGGAACTCTCAGTCCGGTTAGTGACGATGACATCCATCTCCAGGCACGGAAGAACTTCCTTCGGAACCCGCCACGCGAAGTACTCCATGGCGAACGAGACCCGCTCACGCTGCGTTCAGAAGAGCACTCCGCACAACTGAGTGCAAAGGACAACTCCGAGGCATTCGCACGCTCCGAAGAGTATGAACTCCTCTTCCAGGACATTCTCGTCGGGGATTCCGAGGCCGATCAGCCGATCGACGTGTTAAGCTGTACGACTACTATGGAAGTCGGAATTGACATCGGGAGCCTCACTGGCGTGGCCATGCGGACGGTCCCGCCAGGACCAGAGAATTATGAGCAACGTGCTGGTCGGGCAGGACGTCGCGGAGCCGGGCTCTCGACGATCGTCACCTTCGCGGACAACTCCCCTCACGAGTCACACTACTTCGAGAATCCTGAAGAGATGATCACGAGCGAGGGTAACGCACCGGTCATCTACGCCGGCAACGAAAAGATCGCCCGACGGCACATCAACGCCTCGCTGCTTGCTCGGTTCTTCGATCCATCGGCCGTCGAGACGGAAGCTGCCGTATTCCGCTCGCTCAAAGGTACAGCCGAGTTCTTTGAAGAAGAAGGGGACCAAACCCTCACCGCGTTCGAAGACTGGCTGGACGAAGAGATCTTCGCCGATTCATCGTCGACGCTCGATCAATTGGGTGCCCTCCTTCCGGATGCACTAGGAGAGGGACATTCATCTGACTGGGAAATTACACTAGTCCGCGACGCCGCTACAGAGTTCCTAAGCGAACTCCAGGAGCTACAGGCCAAGACAGAATGGGAAGAGCAATCCACGGAAGACGACGATTTACTGTCCGTCCTTCTGGATGCAGCCCTACTTCCGACGTTCTCGTTCCCGACTGATGTGGCCGATTTCGTCGTGCGCGAAAATGAGCCCGGGTCGTCACAGCCGAAGAACAAGTACCAGATGTCTCGGGATCTGAAACAGGCTCTCTCAACGTACGTTCCAGGCCGAGAAATCGTCGTTGACAAGAAGACCTACGAGTCCTACGGTGTCTATGTCAAATTCCCCGACAACCCGAAGAATCGAGTAGCTGGCGAAGACTGGGGAGACCTCGATTGGTTGAACTGGTGTGACGTCTGTAAGACGGTCTTTGACGAGCATGATAAGAGTCTGGCAGCCAGGGATATGGAGTGTCCTGTCTGTGAGGGAGCGACCGTCAGTTCCCTTCAAATGTACACCCCTGAGGCATTTGCACCGAAAGTCGATGAGACAGGTGCAGCTGAGAAAGGATCGGACTACAATGAGAACCGAGCCTACGCGACACAGCCGAAATACCCGCTGACGTCGACTTCTCACGAGAGTGAGAACGCTAGCGAGATGGCAGAGGAGAAATCCATTGGCCATTCGATAGTGGGGAAAATGAATGACGAACAGCTTCTTGTCGCTAACTTTGGGGCTGATGAGGATGGATTCGAGGTCTGCACCGATTGTGGGGCCGTTAGCCGCGAAGGCCCGCTCTCGAACCCACACGCCCGTCCATACCCCAAGGATCTCCGATTTGTTGGGGAATATGACTGGGATGATCAGTGTACCGGCTCAACAATCACGACGAGTTTCAGCCACCGCTTCCCCAGTGATTTGACCGTCCTCCAAATCCCGTTAGGTGATGAGATGGAGTTCGTTCCATCCGAAGCATGGTTCGAGACACCAGGGCAGTCGTTAGCTGAAGCATTAGTCATGGGTGCATCTCGTGCGCTGGGTATCGAAGATGACGAACTCGAAGGAGGATTCCGTACTCGTTCGGCAGAGCACGCTGACATCGACGCACGGGGCGTTATCGAGGTCTTCCTCTTCGACACAACCGCCGGCGGTGCTGGCTTCTCATCGCGCGTCTGGGAGGAATTCGACGCCGTGTGTGTAGAAGCCCATTCAATCCTTGAGAGTTGCTCATGCGATACGGCGTGTCACAACTGCCTGCGCCGGTATCAGAACCGCCATCTTCACGACTCGTTGAATCGCCACGAAGGCCTGGCCTTGCTCGATTACGCACAGACGGGGACGCCACCAACGCTTCGTCCTGAAAAGACACAGAGCCTAATAAAGCAGCTCGAGCGTGCCTTGGAGTTGAAGGAAGAAGATGTTGCACTCAGGACGATTGACGACGATAAATGGGAAATCGGGATTAACGGGACGACGATGACATTTGGTATCCGTTCGAGTCTACGGCGTTCACGTGCCCCGACGTCGTCGACGTACGACGAGGACTACTCAGACTACGAATTGTCCCAACGGTTGCCAGAGGTAGCTCACTCGATTGTCGACCAACTCCAATAGCGGAATGGATGGGTCAGAACAGCTTGCACACGTAAACTGGTCGGCGTCGGCAGCACATCTGTTCGAAGAGTGCCCCCGGCGGTTCTTTTATCGATACCAACAGACTGAGTCTACCAAGGATTACAGTGGGTATACACCGTCGCCAGGAGTCTATCTGGGAACTGTCGTACACGAATCTCTCGCGGGGCAGGTTACACGATGGTCTCGGGGTGAGAACATTCATCTTCAGACTGCAACTGATTATGCGAAAGACGAACTTGAGAGGTATGTCGAAGAGAATGCTGAGACGATTGCAGATCGGATTGACGATACGGATGAGGAAACCTTCGATAGCGATTCCTTCACGCGGTCATTAGTTCAGACGGCCCGTAATCACATCAGACAGTTCTTCCGGGTGATTTGGCCCCATTTTGAGAACCACCGCTACATCGCCCACGAGACTCGCCAGACGTTCGATGTTGCCGAAGAGCCCGTCACTGTCCAACCAGACCTCTGTACGCGAAGCCCAGAGGGAGACTTTGTGGTCACTGACTGGAAGACATCTGCGTATGACCGGTTCAGTAACCCGACGATACAGATGCAAGCATATGCTCTCTATGCTTACGAAGCGTATGAACCCGAACTCAATCGGATTCGGGTCCAATTAGCCCATACTGGAAGTGGGGAGTTCGACCGAATGGTGCCGACCACGGAAGATGTGAGACAGATCCGAGACCGGATTACGAATGATAGGGCCTTCTGGACGGGTGAGGGAGACATCGAATCCTACGAGACAAATCCAGCGGTTCAGAAATGTAGCCAATGTTCGTACCTTCACCGGTGTACAGATGGACAAGCCGTCGAGGGTGAAGATCTGGAACCAAACTAAGTAGTCATACGTATTTGTCTAAGACTTTCACATCGGTTGAGTAGCAGTTGCGAGTGTCTCTTGGAGATTGGCCGTTGATACTCCAGAGCGCAGTCTGTCACACTTCTTAATACTCAACATCAGTCAAATGTTTGACTGCTCCGTGACAGTTGATATCCGAGCATACTGCTACGAGATTCCTGTCGTCAGTATCATTACTGTATACAGTAACTTTATAATCGAAGACGAAGAATTACAGACAATGACTGAGCGATGGTCGCCCCCCAGTTCGGTCTCAGATCTTCGAATGTGTCGAGAGCGCAGTCGGACAGACATAAACGCCTTTCTTGAGGATCGAGATGTCGATCACGAACTTGGGTCAGTTCCTGGATGGAAAGCTGCTTTCGGTGCGCGGTACCGAAACAAATTGATCGCAGTCTGCGTCCTTGGCCGACCAGTTGCGCGCCAAATTGACGCTGAGAGCGTGGTGAGTATCACTCGATTTGCAACTCGGCCCTGTCGACCTGCAAATACTGGGTCATGGCTCATCGCCCGAGCACGAGATTGGGCGCGACTTGAGGGATACGAGAAAGTAATTGCATATGCAGGCGTTGCTGGAAATTACGGAACGATTTACGAGGCCGCAGGGTTCGAATTAGTGCGTGTCGACCAAGCACGTGGAGATGGATGGACCAACCGCGATGGACGAACCGAGTTTTGTGACTACGAGCGACGGAAGTGGAAATACGAATTTATACGGTAGCGTTGCTGTGTCGACGAGGTATATACTAACGCTCTTGTGAAGGGCGTTGTTGATTTTAGACGGCGGTGTCGTGCTTGACGGGGTATTCCAATACCCACTTGTTAGTGAGTACGGTGTTTTTGTCGTCTGTTCCGCCTTCCGTGAGCAGGCCGATGTGGTATAAGTGATATTTGAATTGGAAGTGAATCCCTGATTTGTACACGGTCGGATCGGTAAGCATTGATTCGTTGATTTCACCGTCGGCGGTGAGCACGTCTTCGCGCCTGGATTGGGTGATGAATACTTCGATGGTGAGTGGTTGGTTGATGCGGCAGGCTTCTTGGACGACGTCGTCGATGGTTGCGGGTTCGATACCGCGTTGGTGGAGACGTTCAAGGGCTTCAATGATGAGTTGCGTTGGGTCGTACTGGATGGCGACTGAGCGGGCGAGTTGTGCCCAGCGGGGTGCGAGGTCGGTGAACGGTGTGGATCGGCCTTTCCATGAGGCGAATTCGTCGAGTGCTGTATTGACGGTCCCGTGTTGGGCGCGGGCGAAGCGGACGACTTCTGCACCGAGGTGCGTGAGTGTCTCTCCGTCAGGTCGATTGTCAACGAGACCGAGGAGGATTGCGCCGCGGCGGCCTCCAGATACGCTGTTGATCACGTGCTCAGAGTAGGTGTCAGCGGTGTCGCCATCTGCAGCGAGGGCGAGTGCGTAGCCGAGGTAGTTCTTCGGGTGGTTTACTGGGAAGCTGCCTTCGGTGAGTCGGTGTGTCGTGGCTTGGAACCGGATGGCGTCGATAGTGGTGGAGAAGTCACCGACTCCGGTGACGCGAGCGGGTTCGATGAGCGTGGCGTCGTACGGGCTTTCGACGCCGATGACACCAATATTTAGATCGCGTGCGAGGGCACGTGCCTGATCAGAGATACTCTGTATGGGGGCGGCAACGTACCCGATGTTGACTTCGGACAGGTGGCCGTGTGCTTGATCGATACCGGTTTTGACGGCGGCGGCGCTCGGGTCGGTGTTGTGGCCTTTCGCTTCGATGACGGCGACAGGGGTTGTCGCGGCGTCAGCGTTCAGGACTTCGAGAGCAGGCATCCCCACGCCGAGGAGGTCAGGTTCACCGTCGGCAAGACGAATCGTGTTGTATGGTGCGAGACGACGACGCAGCTCGTCCGGAATTTCCCAGCCGCCCCACGTCGGCTTCGTGAATTGGGTTTCGGTGACCGCGTAATGGTCCGTGCTCGTATCGAGATCAGGGTAGAGGGTGTCCTTCGCGGCAGCGAGAACGGTGGGCTCGGTGAGGGTAGCTGCCATTGCTACAGTCCTTCTCAACCGGTCATCATTAAACTGGGCTGTCCGAGAATCAATCTAACTGTTCAAACGGGGACTCTTGTGCAGAAAGCAGGATCAGCTGGATATAGACTTGATGCTAATGTCTCTGTATCGACTCGGTGTGGCTAATGATCGATTCCAACTGTGGTGTTGGATCGTTCGCTCCTTCCATTAGCCGAACGATTGGGTCGAACGTCCCTTTTCGTAGAGCCTCGTACTCCCGTCTGTCTTCGACTCTCTGCTTTCCCCTAAGCGCGATACGTGCCATTTCGGCCAGTCCAGCAGAATTGTAGTGTTCGAAGATGGCGGGATTGTCGAATAGGTCCGTGTCGCGTTGTTGTGAGAGTTCTCGATACCAGAACCCGTAGAACAATAATTCGAGTCCGGTATCGAGGTCTCCCGGTAAGGAGAGGTCACGGTCAACTCGGTCGCCAAATGCAGAAAGTTGGTCTTCTAAGGTGCGTTCAAATTCAGACATCCGTCGTGAAATGTGTTCACCGTTAATTAGAAGCTCTCCAATGAGCGGATCAGCTACTGTGAGGGCTTCGTGGTAGTGTCGGAGGAACCCAAACCGCTCAACGAAGGCGTCATCGTGCCATTCCATCAGGGATAGAAGGGTCGCCGGGTGGACGGCGAATACGCCTGTCAGCTGGTCTCTGTCGAGAACGTCAGCGGTCGTGTCTGGTTCGATTCGACGGATTTGGTTGAGACGAGTTCTACTGCGTACCAAGAATTGGGAGGAGATGATCGTCTGAATGCGATTTACACAGATCGAGTGGAGCCTGTCAACGTTCAACTCGGTTTCGTAGGGTTCGTCGCCCGCCTGAAGTTGTGGAGAGAGAGCAGACCGAATTAATCCTTTAATGACGTAGTACCAGAGGTTGTCGAAGTGATCGAGGAGTTCTTCGACTGAGCGGACAGTTGGTGGTTCTTCGAGAA
>LKMJ01000966.1_pt1 | contig 24258 bp, 21 predicted proteins | sample 643391 | NCBI WGS metagenome assembly LKMJ01 (sample SAMN04112250, study PRJNA286221) | soda lake metagenome | biome: soda lake; feature: Kulunda Steppe; material: water; isolation source: sample PL-Br10 brine of Picturesque Lake | place: Russia: Kulunda steppe | collected 2010-07
ACGGCACCTATAGGCACACGGCACCTAGGCACACGGCACCTATAGGCACACGGCACCTAGGCAAACGGCACCTAGGCACACGGCACCTAGGCACACGGCACCTATAGGCACACGGCACCTATAGGCACATGGCACCTATAGGCACACGGCACCTAGGCACACGGCACCTATAGGCACACGGCACCTATAGGCACACGGCACCTATAGGCACACGGCACCTATAGGCACACGGCACCTTTAGGCACTCGTTGACCTATAGGCACTTGTTCACCTATAGGCACTCGTTCACCTATAGGCACACGGCTCAGTGGTGCCTGAGCATGCGACTCCATTTGGTATGCACTTGAGCATTCACGTGAATAATGTGGAGCTCAACAACTTGCATTTCACGCACTCAAGGCCTCCTTCCTACCTGAGTTTCTCGCTGTGCCTCATCCTCAGTGCGCGCAGCAGCTGTGTCTGATGAAGCAGCCTTCTGCTGCAAAGCCAGCTTCATGTGCAGCTCCGCTGTCCGTGCACGGTAGGCGGCCAGCTGGCGCTCCTTGGCAGCCAGCTCCTGGTGCGCTTGGGCGTGCTGTGCAAAAGACGCGGGGGACCACCCGGCACGTGGGCGGGATGCACAAGTAGTGTTGGGGTACCAGGCATGCAGGCATATTGCGTGAGAGAAGTAGGGCATGCAGCTATGGGGGGCACCAGGCATGTGGGCGGGATGCACAAGATGTGTGGGGTTGCCAGGCATGCAGGCATGCTGCATGAGACAAGTCGGGAATGCAGCAATGGGAACCAATGCCGCAAGCAGCAGCCACGTCTTTCTGCACAGGATCTGAGCTCACGCTGCACCCTGTTTGGGCTAAGGCAAATCACACTACACCCTGTTTGGGCTAAGGCAACTCACACTGCACACTGTTTGGGCTAAGGCAACTCACACTACACCCTGTTTGGGCTAAGGCAACTCACACTGCACCCTGTTTGGGCTAAGGCAAATCACACTGCACCCTGTTTGGGCTAAGGCAAATCAACCTGCACCCTGTTTGGGCTGAGGCAAATCACACTGCACCCTGTTCGGGCTAAGGTGAATTGCCAGAGATAGAGGAGAGGGAGGATGAGCTTGAGCCTGAACCTTGATCTCTTTTCTTCTGTGTGTGGATGTATACGTGATTACCATTCATGCAAGCGGGTGCAAGCACACACACAAGCACACCAAAAAAAATCCAAACACGCTACAAGACACCGCGGCTCACCGCATCCTGCTGTGTGCATTGCAGCCTGTCTTCAAGGCAAGCAATCACAGCCGCCTGCTCCCGACACTGCGCCTGCACTTCCTCCAGGTGCCTGGCCATCAGCTGCAAAGCAAATATTCACGTATGGGGTACGCGATAAGTTGCAGCACATCAATACCCCAAGCATGATTGGATGGAAATTATGGTACATGCTGAGCTCTGCAGCTTGGAGTCTGGAGCCTTATTTCAAACAGTGCTCCACACTGAGCAGTGCAGCTGGCAGCCAAGAGACCTTATTTCAAACAGTGCTCCACACTGAGCAGTGCAGCTGGCAGCCAAGAGACCTTATTTCAAACAGTGCTCCACACTGAGCAGTGCAGCTGGCAGCCGAGAGACCTTATTTCAAACAGTGCTCCACACTGAGCAGTGCAGCTGGCAGCCGAGAGACCACAGTGCAAGGGATCAAATTATAGCCAATTTGGTGTGCCAGCAGCCAGCGGTACTGAGTACTAGGCCTGTGCGAGCTCATCACTTGGTACCCAGCACAGATCTTTTTTCTCAGCCTATCCCACACTTAGTCCTCTTAGCTGCAGCATGCAGCACCAGCCAGCAAGGCTGCCCTTACACCCACGCAGTAGCCAACATATCTGGATATGTGACACATTCATATGCTCTTCTCTGTGTTGCACAGAGCCATGCACTGAAGGCGCGCAGCATGATCAGCAAAGTCAGCTTCAACAATAATGCATAAGCAGTAAAACCTTCAGATACCTTTTTGGTATGTAGCTGTACAGCGGAATGTAAACCAATGACACGCGCTGCTTGGGCATAAGCCTCACGCAAGCACACTCTGCTCATGCAGGCACCCTCTGCTCATGCCTCTTAAAAAGTGTGCTTGAAAATTTCAAAACTTGGGCACAAGCACGCAAGCAGCCTCTGCTCACGCAAGCACACTCTGCTCATTCCTCTTAAAAAGTGTGCTTCAAGGTGTGAACTAGTCAAATGGCACATGCAGGGCACAAGGAGGACGGCCCCCTTAATTGCAACAAGCAATAAGGCGCCTTCCTATGCATGATGATGTGTGACTGGGGATGGCTAAGGTTAGCACAGGCACACAAACATGAGGATGCATGCATACACAGCTGTTTTCAGGTCGGACTTGACATGCCCCCATGCCAATCCCCCCTCCCCACTGCCGCGACTGTACGCACCTCAATCAGGCCCCGCATGCGCTCAAGCTGCCCCTCCTGCCCTGCACCTGCACCAGCTTTCAGCGATGCAGCCGCCTGCTCCCGTGCCTGCTGCGCCTGCTCCCGTGCATGCGTTGCCCCAGCCAGCAGGCGCTGCAGCAACCAAGCAAAGGGAGAGTGAGAAGGGGCTTGAAGGGGGTATGGGGAGGGCTTGAAGGGAGCGTGAGGAGGGGCTTGAAGCTGACAAAGTAAAGGGTGGCTGGCCTTAGAGGGCCTTGTGGGCGGAGAATCGGCGCCAGGTCCAGGACGGACTTGCAGGCGCCCAATCCAAGGGAATACAGGGAAGGGGTCTTGATGGTGGCCAAAAATGGGAGGGAGGCCGAAAAGGGGCTTCAAGGTGGCCCACCAAAAGGATGCCATGGAGGGGCCCGTGGCGTGGGTGCAGTGCTTGGCCGTGAGACCACGTGGCAGCGCCCATGCGGCGCATGGCCACCCTCTGGCAGTGGTTAAGTTGCATGGTCGCCCTCGCGGTTGCGCTTTGCATGGCCCGCAGCCATTTGGCAATGTGCGCGTGCGCTGTCATGATGCGGCCCTTTTTCAAGGGGCCATGGACGTGGCGAGCCGCGGGCACCATATATGGGGGCAAGTCGCAACAGGCGGAACCGGCAAGAAAAGCATGCCTTCTTCCCCCACCACTTTCTCCTCCCACATGCATTTTTGTATTTCTTGAAGGTCAGGGGCAGGACCCACCTCCCGAGCCTCCACCTGCTGCTTGCGCAGCTCCGCCTGGGCCTGAGCCAGCTGCTCAGCATCCGCCTGAGCCTTGCCCTGGCACATGCAGCAGGCAAACAGCGGCACAGGTGATGCACAGTATTGCACAGGTGATGCACAGTATTGCACAGGTGATGCACAGTGATGCACAGGTGATGCACAGTAATGCGCAGGTGATGCACAGTAATGCACACGTGATACACAGTAATGCGCAGGTGATGCACAGTAATTCGCAGGTGATGCACAGTGATGCGCAGGTGATGCACAGTAATGTGCAGGTGATGCACAGTGATGCAACGCTGCATTTGTGAGCGCATTTGGCGCACACCTCCCAGCGGCCAACTAGAATGCAGGCATTGCACCACACGCCCTTCGCCCTCTGACCGCACATGCGGCAAGGCTGATTGCTCGCGCAGAGCGCAAGGCTTAAGAGCCATTCAACCAGCAAAGCCAGAGTAAGGCGGCGCATGTCCAAAGCACGGAAGGAGCATGACAAAAGACCAAAGCATTGTAGTTAGGAAGTTGGCTTAGCATGAACAAGACCACACTGACTTAAGTCGGACCCCACTACTTCAGAAGCACAGCCACATTGCCGAGCTGCAAGCTAGACGCATGAAAAATAAGACCATGTCTACCTGGATACAACCTAGCACAGGCAAAGATTAAAACACTATTGACGCACCGGCTAGAAGCAGCACAGCCCATTGGTGGGATGCAGCACAGGCAAGAAGCAGCACAATGCACCAGACACATACCATACAAATTAGCACAGGTAAGAAGCAGCATAATGCACCAGGCACATACCATACAAATTAGCACAGGCAAGAAGCAAGCAGCACAGTGCACCATACAAAGCAGCACAGGCAAGAAGCAGCACAGCCCATCAGCCCAACAGTGAAAAGCAGCACAGGCGATGATGCTGCACGCATCACAAAAGCATACGAGCCACAGCATAAACGCGAGAGCTGTGTACCTGCAGTCTTTCCAGCGCTCCATGGCTTGAAGCCGCGCGTGCCTCTAGCTCTGCATTGGCTGCCTGTGCATTGTAGGACAAGATGGTTGATGGGCACAGCCATGTCCGGCAGCACCAGAGCGCAATTCCCTTCTTGTGAATAGACAAAACAGAGGGCAAGGGGCTCTGTGGCAGTCAAGGAGCCAGGCCTTGGTTTGTTTGCGCTTGTGATGATGGAGGGCAAGGTGCGCTGTGGCAGGCAAGGAGGCTGGTCTTGGTGTACGCATGCTATATGATGATTGAGAAGGACATTGCCCATGCACTTGCAAACATCCAAAGCTACACCCTCAAGAGCTTCTATGCAATGACCATGCATGCATGCACACACGCAATAACTTGTGAGCCCTCACACTTCACATGCAACAGTGCGCCCACAAAGACGCAAACTCCACACACACACACACACACACACACATACACACACACATACACACACACACACACCAGGCAGGCACGCCTGCGCCCGTGCAAACACATCACAAACGGCATGAAGCACGCTTGCACACACACATACACGCACAATCCACGCGCATGCACAGACCCTCCCTACCTGCATCGCCTCTAGCTCCGCCCGTGCACAACCCAGCAGCCTCTCCGCCACCTGCCTTGCGGCCTCTGCCTCATGCCAGCGCGCCCCATCCGCCTCCAACGTCTGCCCTGCGTGCGCAAGCTCTTCACGGAGGCGCTCCCTGTCTGCCAGTGCCTGCGTTAACGACGCCTCCGCCTGCTCCAGCTGGTGCACATGCTGCGCCTGCTGCGATGCCATCTCCTGCTGCGCGCTTGCCGCCTCCTCCTTCAGCCGGCCCAGCTCTGCCTCGCACTGCCTGCACTGCCCCTCCAGCTGCATCGCGTGCGCCTGCGCCTGCTGTGCCTTCTTCGCCTGCAGCGCTTGCTGCACCCGCTGCGCTTGGCACTCTTCTCCTGCCTGCGCTGCGCGCGCCTCTGCCTCAGCTGCCCCCTGCTGTGCGCTTGCGCGCCGCTCCTCGGCCGCCACCGCCTGAGCCTGAGCGGCCTTGCACTGCACCTGCAGTGCCTGGCTGCGTGCCTCCGACTCCGCCGCCCGTGCTTCTGCCTTCTTCACACTCGCCTTCAGCGCATCACCCTGCTGCCGCGCCTGCTCTCCCGCTGCAGCTGCCCTGCCATCCACCTCAGCTGCCTGCGCCGCCGCCGCCGCCGCTCGCTCTTCCGCTACCCCCACCTGCTGCTGCAGCTTTGCCACCTGCATCTCCGCCTCCGCTGCCCTTCTTTCTGCTGCCGCCGTGAGGCTGGTAGCATCCACCTGCTCAACCCCTGCCGCCGCCGCTAGCGCCTCCGCGAATTCTGCGCGCTGCTGCAGTGCCGCTGCCTGCGCTTCTGCTGCTGCCGCCCGCTCCTCCGCAGCCACCCGCCTGCCCTCCGCCTCTAGATACCTTGCCTCTGCAGCTGCAGCATGCGCTTGCACAGCCTCCAGCTGCTGCCGCGCCTGCTGCTGCTGCTGGCCGGACGCTGCTGTTGCTGCCAAAAGTCGCTCCTCTGCAGCCCGTGCCTGCTGTGCAGTCTCTTCCCTGGCTGCGTCTGCATTTGCTGTCTGTCTAGCTGCTTGCTCTTGCAGGGCCCGCAGCGCCTCCTCTTGCTGCTGCGCCAGCGCCACAGCCTGCTGCTCGGCCTTTTGCACAGCCGCATCCCGCTGCCACGCCAGCTCCTCCATCTGTTCCTTTGCCTCCTGCAGCGCTTTGTCCCTCTGCCGCTCCAACAACTCCAAATGCTCTTTTGCCTGCTGCACCGCTTCATCCCGCTGCTGTGCCAGGGCAGCAACCCGCGCCTCAGCCTCCTGCAGCGCTTTGTCCCTCTGCCGTTCCAACAACTCCAAATGCTCTTTTGCCTGCTGCACCGCTTCATCCCGCTGCTGTGCCAGGACAGCCATCCGCGCCTCAGCCTCTTGCAGCGCTTTGTCCCCCTTCTGCACTGCTGCCGCTGCCACTGCTGCCTGTGCCTGCATATCCTGCAGTGCCACTTCATGATGCGTTGCAGCCGCCTCCGCCTGCTGCTTGGTCTCCTGCAGCTGCACCTGCAGCGCACCAGCCTCAGCCCTGGCGTACTCCAGCTGCTGCGCCATCCCTGCCAGCTCACTTTTTGCCGCAGCTGCCGCCGCTAGCGCTTCAGAGCCGGCAGCACTGGCACTGCCCTGAAGTGCCTGGGCCTCATCTTCCTTTTGCCTCAAAGCAGCCTCCACCTGCGCCGCAGCAGACTCGGCCGCTACCCGCAGCTGCTGCGCCTCATGCATCTGTGCCTCTGCAGCCAGTGCTTGTGCCCGAGCCGCCTCTGCTTGCCTGCCTGCAGCCTGCACCTGTGCCTCTGCTGCAGCTGCTCTTTCCATGGCTGCATCACGCTGCGCTGCTGCCCCTGCCGCCTCCGCAAGTGCACACTCTGCCTGCTGCAGAGCTGCCGCCGCCGCCGCCTGCTCCCGGGCCACCACCGCGTCCCGCTCCGCACCGGCAGCCACTGCCCCTGCTTTAGGCCCCATGGTTGCCGCAGCCCTTGCAGCAATTTGCGCATTGTCCAGCTGCTGCTGCAGCAGGGTGAGCTCCGTGCGCGCCTGCTCTTGCGCATCCCTAAGCTGAGCCTCTGCCTGCACCAGCTGCGTCTGCAGCTCAGACATAGCCCGCTGGGACCCCTCTGCGGCTTGTTCCTTCACTGCAGAGACCTGAGAACAGGGGATGGCGCCAGCAGCGTGTTTGTGTTTGGTTGTGTGTGCACCCAGCTTTGTGCGCAAACTGATCACTGACTGGAAATGGGTCCCTGCTCAAAGCACACGAGAGAAGCTCTCCAGATTGACAAAGGCTGGGGTTCAGCAAAGAGCAAAGCAAGCACACACGCACATACACACGGGCGCACACAGGCTTGCAAACACACAAGCACACACATACAAACTCACGCAGACACAGATGCACGCGCATGTATATGCACACAAACACATACACACACGCACGTGCGTGCACACACTTACACACATAGACACAGATGCACTCACACACACGCACACACGCACACAAATGTGTGCGCTGAGGTGCAGATGAGAGCTCAGCATGATTTGAATTGTGTTTAGCACAAATGTAACAACTTAACGCCCACAGCCTATGGCAGCTATGTTCTCGCGTGGGCTTGACTGCGGTGGCCTTGAAATGGCAGCTGCTGTGATGGCAAGCAACATGCCTGAACACAAAATGGTGTTTTGTTTAGAATGCATCGTTGACGGGCTGGCTGCCAAGCGTTGAAAAATAGGCCTCGTTGCAGCCGGAACGCGTCCGCACACGTGTGCACACAAGCGCGCGCACACACACACACAAACACGCAAGCACACGCGTGTGCGCCCATCACAGGCATGCACTACCGCGCACGCACCTCTGCCTCCTTCTCCAGTACCAGGGTTTGCAGCTGGCCTGCCCTCGCCTCCGCCTCGCTTGCCCTCTCCCTTTGTGCCTCAAGCGTGCGCTGGGTATCTGCAAGCTGCGTGCACACGCATGTGCACGTGCATGTCCTGGGTCGGGCCTGCTCGCAACTACACAGCAGCAGCTACAGCTGCAACTTGATACCTAGCAGCAGCAGCAGCAGCAGCAGCAGCAGCAGCAGCGCCCCCCCAGGGGGGCCTGCTCTGTCCGTAGCCACATCAAGTTTGTGCACTCAATGCAGGCAGGCTGCAGAGCCACAGCAACAGCTGCGCAGGCTGCAGATCCATAGTAACAGCTGCCTGCCTGCAGCACAAAAGCAAGGCCCCTAGCAGTAGTACGCTGCTTCAGCCTTATCCCATCACATACAGTCTTTAGAGGGCGCCACACCACCGCAAAATGCGCGCCTCCAAGTGTCACAGAGCAAAAATACATCACCACTCTGAAAGCTACGTAGCCAAAGCATACCGCCGCTCAGCAAGCTATGCAGCCAATGCGCACCGCCGCTCAGCAAGCTACGCAGCCAATGCGCACCGCCACTCAGTAGGTTACGCAGCCAATGCGCACCGCTACTCAGCAAGCCGCACTGCCACACAGCCGCGCAGCATGCCACACTCCCGCCACTCAGTAAGCCACACATCTACACAGCAGGCCAAAAAGCCAGCCAGCATGCCACTCCAAGCCAACTCTGCCGCACAAGCAGACACACACACACACATGCACACACACGTACACAGACCTCAGCTCTGAGTGCGTCCATGCTCTGCGCATCACTCAATCGCCCCTCCTTTGTTTTGCTCAGCTGCGCCTGCAAAGTGGGCAGCCCAGCAGTTGGTAAGCGGCACAGCGAGCAGCACCTAGTGGGTTCTTACTCTGCATGTTGCTGGGCCGCCTGTCCTTTGCCTTGCACAGCCACAACTGCGGAGGGGGCAGCCCAGCAGTTGGCATGCAGTGCAGCAAAGCTGGCTGCAGTGAGTGGCGCGGATGGCACAAGCACACACAAGCTTTTGCACAAGCGAAGCAGGCCAAACGTAGAGGGTGTGGGGCAGCAGCCAGTCATTCAGCCGTCCAGCCTGCCGGCCGGCCGACCAGCATACTTTTGTACACATGCCCAATGATCTTGCAGCAGTCCACGCACCTGCAGCTCAGCGCAGCGTCTCTGCAATGAATCAACGTGACGTTGTGTGGACTGCAGCTGCTCAGCTTGCAGTGACATGCGCCCGGCCTCTTTGGCCGTTCCCTGGCGTGCCTCCTGCAGCTGTCCCTCTGCCTCTCGCAGCCGACCCTCAGCTGTTTGCAGCTTCTTCTCTGCCTCCTGCTTTGCCGCGTGTGCTCTCTGTGCCGCCTGCGCTGCTCTCTGCTGTGCTGCCTGCACCTCATCTCGCAGCGCTGCCTCTGCGGCTTGCACCTGCTGCTCTGCCTGCTGTGCGCGCAGCTCAGCCTCCTGCTGCGCAGCCCGCGCAGCCTGCAGCTGCAACTCAGCTGCCTCTGCCGCCTGCGCTGCCTGCTGGCCCGCGTCTTTCTGCGCCGCCAGCGCCGCCTGCTCCGCGGCGTGCAGCCGCTCTGCCTCCTGCCGCGCCCTGTCCAAATCAGACCTCACAGCCACCAGATCCCCCTGCGTGTGGCAGAGATCCGCCGTGACCCTGGTGGCTACCTCGCGCGCTTGCGCCAGCTCAGAGCGGCAGGCCTCCAGCGCTGCTTGCACATCCTGCATGGCTGCCTGGGCGGCTGCCTGGCCGGAATGCGCCGCATGCAGGTCGGTCTGCGCCAAATCTAGCCGCCTTTGCAGCTGCGAGTTCTGTGCGTAGGCCTTCTCCAGGAGGGCGAGTGTGCTGGTGTTGCCGCCGGCTGCCTGCCCCTGCAAGACATCATCACCGCCATCTTCATCAACAGGAGCAGTAAGCAGATGAGAAGCCGCGTGACGTGATGCGATATGCCGGCATAGCATGTGGCATCTCAGCGCTTTGCAGGGTAGAACCTTACAAACGGATCTGCTTAGAACACACACACAAACCTGAAAGCGTACCTGGCTCTGCTGAGCATGCTGGAATTTGAGAAGGTCCACCTCCACGCGCCGCATTACGGTGGCCTGTTCCAGCTGCGCGGCCAGGCGCATGGCCTCTGACTGCTCAGCAAGGCCAAAAAGGCAAAAAGATTTGCTCGGGTGTTTGGCATGCATTTGTACGCACATGGAAGTGGTGGCGGGTGCATCTGTGTATTCGTTTGTCGAGTGGTTTGCTGCATGCAAGTATTTGTGATTGGTGTGTGTGTGTGTGTGTGTGTGTGTGTGTGTGTGTGTGTAAGTGTGTGTGTAAGTGTGTGTGTAAGTGTGTGTGTGTTTAGCTGTGCGTATTGGATTGCAGCATTTGGGCACCAGCACAACGTTTCTGAAGAGTGCATGAAGCATGACCTTCGTTGGACAAATGATCACACACAAAATTGATCTGCCTTCACATGCAGTCTGTGCAGCACGCGCTCAGAAAGTGTTCCATGTGTTCAACACAGAGCTCAGCTCCCAGACATTGTACCAGCATCTCTGGGCAAATCTTGGAGCCCAGAAGTGTTCACCATGCCCCATCAAAGCCTTGGTACAAGCTCATCTGCACAAAGCTTTCCTAGCCCCAGACAATTGTCAGGGCAACTTACGCACGTGAGTGCTAGGTGTCCACACCTGCCGCGTGGCAAACACTTCTTCAGTGCACGCACCTTCCACGCAGCCAGCTCTTCATTTTCGAGTTCCTCCTCATCCTTCAACTTGAAGTGTCGCACTGCCGACAGAAATGTGTCATAGTTATGTGTGCCGTCCCTCCGGCCAGACTGGTACAGGTACGACAGCACAAACTTGTACTCCTGCGCGTGTGTTACACGTACCACAGGCAGCTTTGACTCCAATGCTGATGGTATGGTACCATGCCCCTACACACTCAAAGGTATGATACAATACCGTGCCCCCCCCACGCTCTCAAGAGTGCGGTGCAATACCATGCCCCTACACACTTAAGGGTATGGTTCAATACTGCGCCCCTGCACACTCGAAGGAGGGCAGGGGATCCTTGACCTGATGACCTCCTCAGGCAAGCGCCAGCCTGTGGCTACAGCAAAGCACTTTGACCAGGCAGCCTTGGCCCCCCTGCTCCCTCCCTCCAGGCAAGCAGGCCAGCCAGCTGGCTGTCAGGTAGGCGGGTAGCAGCGTGCCCCTCACCGATGCGTCCATGCCCGGAATCTGGCGAACAATGCGGGCAAGGGCATTGTGGTCCAGCACGCCACACCCGCCCGGGTCCACTTGTTTGAAGCACTTGCGCATAGTAGCCTGAGGCAGGAGCAAGCAGGCGGATCCACTTGTTTGAATCCACTTGTTTGAATCCACTTGTTTGAAACACTTGCGCATGGTAGCCTGAGGCATGAGCAAGCAAGCGGATCCACTTGTTTGAATCCACTTTTTTGAAGCACTTGCGCATGGTAGCCTGAGGCAGGAGCAAGCAAGCGGATCCACTTGTTTGAATCCACTTGTTTGAATCCACTTGTTTGAAGCACTTGCGCATGGTAGCCTGAGGCAGGAGCAAGCAGCCGGGCGCGCAGGCGATGAGATAGGAGGTATGGGGGCGATGCACGTGCGGCAATGCGTGCGGTTGTGGGGCTGGCACAGTGCACCTGAAGGTGCGCATGTGGAGGATTGCGGACGCGCTGGTTTCAGGGGCACATTCCCCATTAAGTGCCTAGCAGGTCAAGCGGCCAAGTTTCCTTTCCACTGCAGCAGCCATACGCTCATTCCCCATCCGCTGCGGCAGCCGCGTGTGTGCACCTCGTTCTCCACAAAGTAGTCCTCCAGTGAGGACATGAGCTCCATGGTGTCTTCCCTGGCCCTCACCTGCATTCACACAAGCAAGCAGGCAGGCTGGCAGGCTGGCCACCCTGCACGTTCTCCCCTCAGCCTCACAGCAGCAGCAGCAGCACCAGCAGCAGCAGCAGCAGTGGATGACCGCAGGAGCATTGGAGCGCACCCACACACTCTATACTGGCAACACCCCAACTTGCCCTTGCAAAGTGCACTGAAGGTAACAGGACACGCGCACACAAGTGACGCAGGGCATGCGCATTAGTTATACGGCATTACCATGCACACGCGCACGCAGGAGCGCACGCACCGCCTCCGCAATTGCGCTACCCTCCTCCAGCGTGGTCATGAACTCCTCTAACGTCACACGCGTGTCGCTGTTCATATCCAGCACGGCCGCCACGTGCGCGCAGTCCAGAGGGCTCGCATCCGGCAGCACCTCCTCCACCAGGCTGACCACCTGGCTGATGTTGAGGTAGCCGGAGCTGTCGGCGTCATGCCTACGCGCATCGCACAGCATGCAAGAACGCACATGTGAGCGTGCATGTGTCCACACACACGCTTGCAAGGAGCACCTCTGTGCCGCGCCCTTGGAGCTGGACTGGGTCATTGCAGTTGTCGAAGACCCTGAGAAGCGCGGGCGCTGCCTCAGGCAGAGGAAGTGGACAGAGCAAGTGGGCAGAACGGAGGATGCACCCCACGCTGAAAAGCACATTTGCCTTTGGAAGGAGCTCATACTCCAAGCCTAACTTCACGTGCTGCGTTTGGTTGGACTTGATAGCATTTCGGTAGCGTTTGGTAGGAGGCTCATGCTGCAAGCCTGACTGCACGTGCTGCATCATTACTGCAAGCCAGACTACACATGCTGCATCAACACTGCAAGCCAGACTACATGAGCTGCATCATTACTGCAAGCCAGACTACACATGCTGCATCAACACTGCAAGCCAGACTACACCTGCTGCATCATTACTGCAAGCCAGACTACACATGCTGCATCAACACTGAAAGCCAGACTACACATGCCGCATCAACACTGCAAGCCAGACTACACGTGCTGCATCTATACTGCAAGCCAGACTACACATGCTGCATCAACACTGCAAGCCAGACTACACGTGCTGCATCAACACTGCAAGCCAGACTACATGAGCTGCATCAACAATGCAAGCCAGACTACACGAGCTGCATCAACAATGCAAGCCTGCCTGCAGCGCTGCATCAATACTGCAAGCCTGACTGCACATGCTGCATCAACACTGCAAGCCTGCCTGCAGTGCTGCATTTATACTGCAAGCCTGACTGCACATGCTGCATCAACACTGCAGGCCTGACTGCACATGCTACATCAATACTGCAAGCCTGGCTTCATGCTGCGTTTGGTAGGAGGCTCATACTGCAGGCCTGACTTCACGTGCTGCTTCAAGCCAGAGCCTGGCAGCAGGTGGGCTTAGTGGTTAACCAGAAGCTGCTCCAACCAGGCCCCGGGCACGGCGCACAGACATGCAGGAAGCCAAGGTACAGGTCCTGCAATTTGTTAACATGCACTGCAGTGCAACAGTGGCGCAGCACCAAGAGCGGCGCAGGCCCCAATGCACTTACAGCTGCGCCGCACAGATTTTTCTACGTCATACACGCACACATGCACGCACACAAACACACACTTTTTGAAGATCTCTGGCAGGGGCTGCTTGCGGCTGTGGATCTGCTCCCTGAAACGCGACCACACATCCTTCTTGCGGCCGGCGGCTGCAGCTGCCTGGTTCAGAGCCGGTCGTATCTTCTGGCCCGTCCAGCCTTTAGCTTCTGTGCCTTGGGCCTCTTGTAGCTGCTGCTCAAGTTCCAGTATCTTGGCCTGGAGGCTGGCCATTGCTGCTGTGGCTGAGGGGTCCATGAGAGAAGGCCTGGGAGGGGCTGGGGCAGTCCTCTTGGGTGGGCGCCCCAGCTCCTATTGTACCCATTTAAAAAGACGATGGCAGTGTAAGGATGGTTGATGGAAAGAAAGTAAGCCTTTGTCCGTGGACACTGCAACATTTGCAGTACTCTGCCCAAAGGCAACATCTGCAGCAACCTGCTTGCGCAATTGTGCCTTAGAACCGGCTTTTTTGTGCCGCAGCTGCCCACGACTTGATACCTTAACGAGCATGCTTGCATTTGTACTGGCCTATGTTGGCAGATGAAGCTGCTTTTCCTCCCAAGGTGGTCAAACGCACCTTGCATAGTGCCGCATTCTCAGCGAGGGCAGTTTGCAATTGCAGCTCTATCTGGATTAAGACTGACTGCAGCAGAATTCAAGGCACAACTTGAAACTGAACAAAATGGTTTGTGAGGGTTACTTTGTGAGTGTCACCTGTTTGGAGCACATGTGTATTGAGCTGAGCATAGCATTCTAATTAAAACCCTTCTATCTGTATCACAACAGGGAAAGGGAAGCCTCAAGAGCTTCAAAACAATAAGTAGACTGGAAGTACACTATGCAACTTGCAAGCTATGCTGCCTCACCTTCAACTCAGCTTGCCTCTTTTCTGAGTCCGCCAGCAGCCTATTGGTTGAATCAACGACATCCTGCATACCTGTGCCTGACTTGTGCCTGGCACTGGTAGAGCGGGACATTACGAGACGAGAGATGATGTTCGAAAAAAGTACATTTGACGTCAGAAATTATGTTATGTTAATTAATCCAAGGATGGGCCGCGTCAGCCTTAAGACGAAACTGTCAAAGCATCACGAGTCCGAAGCCCTCAACATCTCGATAATGCATCTAATGTCACTTGCACTAGCTGCTGCGGAGTCTTTCCAGTCTGATAGCCCTGCCCAACCACCAACTTCTCATCCATGCCCGCCGCAAGTGTCTCCACGAAAGCCTGCGCATAAACACGCAAGAGAACATATAAAAAGATGAGAATCTATCTATATATTGGCAGGCTGTGGGCAGAATGGTATGGAAGCGAGACCCTTTGACATTCATTCAGATCCCCAGCAATTCACATGGCCTAATGAACATATGACTTACATAAAGGTAGTTTAATGCAGTGATTTGCCTTCACATTTCAGGAATAGCCAGCCCAAATCCTGACTTGAAATGTCACAACATTAGTCGACCGCCAGGCCCCAAAATGGACACAAATTGGAGGTCGTGATTAAACCAGAGTGGTTATACAAAATTTGGCAATGCCAATGATAAAAGAAAGTGGTTGCAGCAATGTGTGTGAGTATACCAAAATGATTGTTCTATTTGCCTCACGAATAGCAAATGCTGGACAGAATGCATATCTGAGCAGGGTACGCTGTGGCCCGGAGCTGATCAGGTGCAACTCATTCTCCCTGTTTAGCTACCTCAAGGAGGCAGTTCCTGTGTTAAGGAACTAAATAAGCATAATGCTACAGCAGATTGGGGAGAATTGACCAGTTTGCAGCAGTTTGCAACATCTATCCCTGCATGCGATAGCGTGCGTGCTCGCACAGTCAAGCCTACTGTTCCTTAGAGGAACTTTAGACACAATTGAAGTTTGTTCTAGTCATTTAAATCTGTGCTAATGCTTCCCGGTGCACTGGTGGTTCTCCCGGTTCTCCCGGTTTTTAGAGCAAAATTGTTTCCTACATGTGCAAGGTAGGTTGTGAGCTGCCATAAATCCGAGGTATGAAATCGGGGTGCTTCTGTGTAGAATAGAAGTATCTGTGCTGCTGTGTCACTCCATTGTGTCATATCCCACAATGCTATCACAAACCTGCACATCTGAGGGCGGCACGCCCTCTCCACCGCCCAGCAGGTTGCATGCCACCTCCACTACACCATCTGCATGGGCCAGGGCCATCGACTCCACCAGCCGCAGCCCCCCGCCCCTCTCGCTCACACCTCGAGCCAAGCGCTTTGCTGCAGGTAGACCATGGGCATGAGGACCGCAGAGGCAGTGAAGAAGAGGATCTCTCTTTCTATGCGAGCATTCAGGTCCACAGGGCCAATGCCATGCAAGCATCTTGTGCAGGGGTGCCGTGCTGTAGGCGAGCAAGGGACGCTTCCTGAACGGCCAACCACTTTCATGAGATACATATATGTCCCGACATATGTGAAATACAGTGAGAATAGCGAATCACCCTGCTGCACCACCTCAGCTGCCAGCTGTCACATTTACATTAGGTACGCAGTTTGGGCGTCTCAGCTGTCCCAAGTAGGTGGTAAGGAAGTACAGCATTCCAAAAGGCATCATCAAACAACATAAGTCCACACGCAAAACAACAATAGAAAGAGCCCAACTCAGTTGCTGCAGCAGGAAAGGCCCCGGCTAGGTGCGCAGCTTAGCAAAGCAGGAAGAAATATGTGTAATGCACACTATATTATCAACAGGTGCCTGGACAATAAGATCAGCAGCTCTTGGCGGCCAGCTGCCGCTTGTCTAGCGTCGACGCACCGCGCACTCGTGGTTCCCTTTCCAACCGGATAAGCACACCATTATGCCCCTGCAGTCCCAGCACTCCACACGCATGCACCCACCCAGCTGGAATAGCTCGGCGCTGGCTGCAGCGCCGCTCCCCTCTGCACCGCCGCCGCCGCCGCCGCTGCTGCTCCCTGCGCCCTGCACCGCCTCCCCTCCAGCTGCCAGCGGCAGCGACACCGGTATGTTGTAGTTCACCACCCAGGGCACCGCCCCGATGGTCACCAGCCCATGCTGCGGTGTGAGGTCCGTGGGCCCTTCATCAGGTGGGAAGTGGGACAAGTCGGCCACCGGCAGGCCCCCCCTCCACTCAGGGCCACTGGAAGCATTCCCCCCCTGCTTGCTACCACAGGCTACTGCAGGCGGGGCAGGTGTGCTGCTACCTTTGAAGTAGCCTGCGAGCCAGCGCAGGCAGGCAGGGTGGAGGTGAGGGGGCGCCGCCTGTTTGGAGCTGATGGCTCGAAAGCTGCCTTTTGCTCAGCACATGCCTCGCGCGCTGATGCAGTCACACACAGACTGGGACTGATGCGGCCACACACAGACCAGGACCACACCGCCACAAAGAGACCGGGACTGATGCGGCCACACAGAGACCGCGACTGATGCAGCCACACACAGACCAGGACCACACAGCCACACAGTGACCGTGACTGATGCAGCCGCACACAGACCAGGACTGACGCAGCCACACAGACCGGGGCTAATGCAGCCACACAGAGACCGGGATCACACAGCCACACAGAAACAGCGACTGATGCAGCCACACAGTGACCGGGACTGGATGCGGCGCGCGGGCGTGGCTAGACAGGCAGCTGCCCTGTGGAGCTGGCAGGACAGGGTGTGTTTGCCTTGGAGACGCCAATGGCCAGCCAGCACTTTGCAGAACCCTGAAACAGCTTGGGTCAAGGTCGCATCCAAGAGCCATTGCGTCAAAGCCATCATCCTGACCCACATGCCCCCAGCAGGCGGCCATCACCCTGATCTGCACACACGCGTGCGGCAGAGGGCCATCACCCTGATCTGCACACACGCAGCATGCGGCCATCACCTTGATCTGCACACGCGCAGCATACGGCCATCACCCTGATCTGCACACACGCAGCATGCGGCCATCACCTTGATCTGCACACGCGCAGCATGCGGCCATCACCCTGATCTGCACACGCGCAGCATGCGGCCATCACCCTGATCCACACGTGCACGGCGCGCGGCCATCACCCTGACTTGCACATGCGCAGCATATGCGGCCATCACCCTGATTTGCACACGTGCAGCAGGCGGCCTAGAAAGCAGCCATCAGCGCCTTCCGTGCACACAAGAGGCACGAGGCCTCCTGGGCCCGCGTGCATCCTGAAACCATGCATGCGATCACTCACGCAAGCCATGCCTCATGTCTGCCATCCTGAAGCCATGCATGCAATCACTCATTCAAACCACGCCTGTCACCCTGAAACCATGCATGCGATCACTCACCCAAGCCACGCCTAATGTCTGTCATCCTGAAGCCATGCACGCACTCACTTACCCAAGCCACGCCTGATGTCCGCCAGCCGCCTGCCATGCGGGTGTGCACTGCCATAGTAGAATACGGGTAGCTGGCTGGGCGGCGCGGCCAGGGCGCTCCCCATAGCACGCGCAGCCGTGCTTGCAAGGGCTACGCCTGCAATGTCACGCAGGCAGGGTGCGTTTGACCAAGTGGTGTTCACAAAACAGGTTGATGTCCTTGTGCCACCTTCAGCATGCATTTGCTGCATCACGGCTCAACGAGGGCCGACTGCACGCATACGCATACACACTCTCCCACAGGGCACTGTGCACGCACCCTCCCACAGGAAGCTGCAGCACAGCCGGCCAGACTTGCTCATGTACGCAAACTTTTGGAGAAGGCGTGGACCTCAGTGCATGCAGCGGCCCCGTCTGAAATTCATCGAGGCTGCAGCCTCCTGAAGCGCACTTGCCTTTGGGGTTTGCAATCGCCCTTGGCGGCCTTGAGGCTGCGCTGATGGGCCTTACCGCCTTGCACGCTGCCAGGGTGCAAATTGACCGCCCAAAAGTGAATTTGGGACAACAGGCCCATGCAATTTTTGACAAGAAATGCAAAAGGGACGTCTGTCTTGCTCAGATCCTGGGCCCCTGTGCGGGCTACCTGGGCTGCCTACCTGCTTGCACATTGCCTGCAGCTGCATGCTGCATTAAGCCGGGGCCCGGGGCCCGCAGGCTTGCCTCGTTTGGATGAAGCTGTGGCTGCCCTGAGCAGCTCCCAGGGCCTTCAGCAGCTTGGGCAAGAGCAGGCGTGGATGGCGGCCTAGGGTGGAACGGCGCAGAGGGTGTCACGAGAGAGCAAGCAGGCAGGGATGAGCAGCCTAAGGGGGGAGGTGCACTAAGGGCACACCAGGGTAGCGAGCACGCTCGGCTTTTGCACGCAGTAGTAGTGCACGTGGTTGCTGGTGAGTTGGGAGGAGTGTCACGAGCTGGGGCATGTCGGAACACGGCCAGAGAGCAAGAATGCCCTCACGTCGCGAATGCTCGCAGGGTGAAGAACCACCAGGCTCATACTGCCCCAGGCAGCCTCACCCTGCCAGCCCTGCCAGCGCCTACAAAACAAAGCCACACCTATTGGTCAAGCTCAGGTGATGGACAGAGATGTGGTCCAGCGCGCCCAGCCGAGGGTGGGTGGCACTGTGGCGGCGGAGGTCAATGAGGTCCAGCGCGCTGCGGGCAAGGGCCAGCGCTCCTGCAACCAGCTGCGCGCACACACGCATGCACATGCGAATGCCGTGGCAAGTGACTCACAGGCAGTGTTCGTAATGTTTTGAAGTGTTCCCTCCATCTGCATTCAAGCGCCGCCCAAGGCACTGCACTATCAGGGCCTTGCACATTGTACAACCACAGTTGCGCAGAACGCTCATGTGAAGACCGCTGGGCAGGAGAGCTGTGCCTTCAAAATCTTGTCCATGGCACAGGCTGCTTGTGAGGCATGCACATCCCATGATCACAGGAGCAGACTACAGAGTGGAGGCAAGCTAAGGAGCGCACACACGTGAAGCATTGTGCATGCTAAGCAGTAGTGCTTGTGGTAAGTAATACAGAAACGTCTTCCTGACAACCCCTTAGCATCGCCCTTGAAGTTTTCCAGATATATTTTTCCAATTCAATTTTAATTTGATATCATTTCATAGGCAGGGATGCTTCACAGATGTTGGTTTTAGATTGTAAACAAGTTTATTTGGCCATGGATGCTATCAGCCATGAGCAACCATGAGAAACGAGCACTCATGGGCGGTCAAGAGCAGGTGGCAAGGTGCTCCAGCACCAGACTCTGGGGGGCACTCACTTGCTCAGTATTTAAGGATGTTATCGTGAAGCCAGTCCGGTGGTAGGGAGCGTCCACAAACACATGTGCAAGGTGCACTCCTGGGGTGCCTTGCAGGCTGTCCTGGGTGGGCATGGAGCCCCAACAGAACATTTTATGAGCATGCGTTTTAAAGCCCAGCGAACAACACTGGTGGGTGGTGGTGGTGGTGATGGTGGTGGTGGCGGTCGTGGTGGCGGTGATGGTGGTGGTGATGGTGGTGGTGAGGATGACGGTGACAATACTGCTGGTGATGATGCAAGTGTTAATGTTGCTTCGCGGTACTGTTCAAAAGTGCAGTGAATCACGCAAAGAACGCTTGTCCAATCAAAGAGCACTCAAGCTCAGGCAAAACAATCTGCACCCACTTGCATTGCTTGCAAAGCTTCCATATCATGTCCTTCTGACACATATATGTTACACGCTGCAAAGAGATGCAAAAGTATGTTGGTTGAAAAATAAGTCAGAACAAATATGCCCTCTTATCTGTGCAGTTGGTTAAAAGCACATACCAGCTTGCACAGCAGCTTACGCTTACCCAGTACACTTGCTTGTCCTTGAGCTGCCCCCAACATAATGGTATTTGCACGATGGGATTTGGGTGTGCAGGGTCTCATTAGTGGAAGGCACTTGGCTCTATTGCACAGTAAGGGCTCCGCTACATGCCTCAGCGCCCTCTTGCCAGCTGCTGAGAAACTTGACATGCTAGATTGAGTTCTGGTCCTGCAAAAAGGGGATCAGCATTAGGCCCTGATTGCAGAAATGCGAACCTCACGGCGGAGTATAATTTTTTGGGATTAAAATAAGACAGGATATTTTATATTGAAAGACGGGATTAATACCGGCCTTTCTCCAAAATCGGGGGTCGATTAAAATACCAGAAGGGGATTATATTCCCCTTGACGTGGTTACGTCCCCTTTGAATGCTCATCTGCCCCCGGGCGGTCAAATTGCAAGCAATGGGGCAAACCATCGTCTCAATCGAGCCCGCAGCGCTAGCGCAAGCCAGGGGCCCACTTAGACTTCGGACACCGTTGCTCCGGCAAATGGATCCATCAATATTAGATGTATCATATCATAAAATCTACTTGTTGTCCAAACACCCCATGGAAAATCTCGAAGCAATTACAATCAAAAAAATACTTGAAACATGGCGTCTCCAAGGCAACCTACGATTTGTTAATACTTTCCTTCGCGTGGTAGCAAAATACTCTATGAAAACATGGCTACACGCCATCATCAGTATAAATGACTTATGTTGCCTCGCCTGTGGCTGTGTAACCTTATCTAACCTTGCCGAAGGTGAAACCTGTGGAGGTTCCGCCAAGGTGAGACTTGAGACCTGACCAGTAGAGGCCCCTTATTCCTATTGCATGCCTTGTCAAAATTTTGACCTGATTTGCAAATCAGACTGGTTTTGTTATCCTTTCCGCTGCCCTCATTTGGCAGGTACAGCTTTGTAACCTAACCTTGATTAACCTTAAAGCCGGCGTGTAAACCAGAACAGGAAGTGTTGACAGTTCTCTACAAAAAATAATTGCACAATAAGCTTAAAGATGTGCAATACCGCACGCTCCAAGTCTACTGAGATTCAAGTAACCTCATCTCAGTTGCCAAAAAATTTCCCAAGGCGATCGCTGATGGGCCCCTTACTGTCCTTCTCTCCAAACTCTCCCTGAACTTGGGAGCATTTAAACCGGCCTTGTGGCTCGCGCAGGCAAGTGTCAATTGCGCTCACCTGCGCACAAAGAACATGCACAGCAAATGTCCCTTTCCTATCAATCAATACAGCTGTATGCCTAACATGTCCAGTGGTTGACAAGGAAGGGCAACTTTTTCAAGACACGTCTGACGTAACAAAAACATTCCTAATGATCAACTAAGCAAAAGTTTGACATAGACGACACACTAGGAGCTCATTGCAGAACAGAATTTTCTTAATCTGCATCATGGCTGCCAAGGCTGATTTTGCTAGAAACTCCCAGTGTCATAAAGCAAGCGCACACATTTGCACACGTGCGTGCGTGCCTGTGCATGTGCGAGGCATGTAAGGTGATGTCAAGACTCACAGCATTCAATATGCTCTCATTCTCGCCCTTCTCTTGCCAGTAGAACTTGTTGCCATACTTTCCGGCCAGGGCAGTCCTGCAGGTAGGAGAGTTATATTATGTTCCCGTGCTTTTTCCAAGAATGCCCTCAGACTTACGCTTGCTAATCCCACACTGGTATTATTTATCATCTCGTAACACAACTTGCCCACGTAACATTATCATGAGTATGGCACATCCATGCGCGGCAAAGAGAGGGCTTCAGTAATCGTTCCATGTACAACAGAGCTTGAGCCTCACAACGAGCGATAATAGTAGACACCAAAACTCACCAGAACCGCCTGGGCACTTCCAGGTCGACAAGCTGCCCGACGTTAAAATTCAGAATATCCCCAAACGATGGGTCCGCAACAAACACAATGGTGTCATCACCCACACCCCAGTAGTCAGCAATGGCTTTCCCTGAGCAACATGCATGTTTGACAGAGTTCTAAACAAGCGCACAATGATGGAGGTGAGATGTGTACTCAAGTATATGCCTGATTATGACTGGATCCACAAAATCCATTGTGGTGTGATTCTGTGGTTGTAGTTGTCACATCCCTGCTGCTCATTGTTACTAAGATTTGAGTAAGACGTGGGAACAGCTTCGAGCAATGGGAAGTGAGATAGCATCTCTTTGTAGGCTGATTAACTTACATAGGCTTCCTTGTATGCCTTGCTGGCTTGCCAAGCTCTCTCAAGAACGAGAGTGCTCCATCTGAATCCCCCTTTCATTCACTCACTGCCCTAGCCATGATTTACTATTGCTGCAGGGGCATGTGCCTGCAGTTACAAACGTTACCTGGTGTCTCTGGGTAGTTCTGGGCAAGCACCCGCAGCCGGAAGCCAGTATCAGCCTCCAAACTCTCGATTTCAGCCCGTATTCTTGCTTCCTGGCGCAATGAAGGAACCGTGAGAAGCAAGCCAAGACTGGAGCACTATTCGAATGATTGTCTGGCACGCGCCTGCATCCACTAGCGAGCACCCATACCTCTGAGGGAGTCAAAAATCCTGCCACATCAATCACAGGGGTTTGTTCCTTGGGTAGCAGGTCTGGTCTGTTCACTCCCTCGGGGCGGGCCATGGAAATCCCTGAAAAGGCAGAGCAAGGCATATGCAAGGGAATAGGGATGCAAAAGCTGCACAAAATGGGCTTAGTTTTAGGTCAAGATGAAGGTGGAACGTGAAGTAGATTTTTAGCCTGAAGTCACTACAACCACTAAGGTCAACTATGGAGACACGCGTGGGACCAATGCTGGCCTTTGTCTTAGCACAAGTCGACATTTTGACTCAGCTTTGGAAGCCTGTGTTTATAGGCACATGGCATTGACTTCCATATGATCCTAGCTCAATTTGCTTCTCAAATAACGCTAGGCTCGTTCCCACCACGGTGGCAGGGCCGCACAGTCAGCAGACGTCCCAGCCCCTTTGAACATTGAAACGACGTTCTGCAAAGCACCCTGCCACCTGCACAGAATTTTTTGCCCCTTGCACTCTACCTGGCAGGCAGAGGGACGCCGCTAATGCGAGGCCACAAGCTGCTGATGCCATTGAGGCTGTGGCCTTGCTGATGCCACTTCTTTGATGCTCAACAGCAGCCATTGGCAACAAACTTTTCCTGCTGGCATGGCACCTCACGATGGACCTTGATGGCCTAGATGATGACGCAGGCTTGCATCCGGGTAGGCTCTGTGTCGCTAGAGGTACGATCATATTTTTCAGTATAAAATATTATCTGTAATTGTTGAAAACGAGAAAACTGATAGTATTGATCCATTAAGTCGACACAATACCCGCGACCACATTAGGTTAATTCATGAGCACTAAATTTAGGTTCTGTCGATAGGCAAGGTCATGCCCATGCTATCTGGGCATCAGCATCCGCACTCCTTGGTACTCCCTTGCACCCCCTAATCACAGCCACAGCACGGCATGAAGAAAGGAGACTTGCAAGTTCCCCTGTTGCCAACCAATCAGCCCCGATCCCGATCCTCTCCTGCCCCTTCCCATGGGCGTACCCAAGCCACGAGGAGACAGCAGGCCACCATTGCACCAGGGTAAGCATGCTGGTGTTAGACAAAATTCCCTCATTGCTCTAGGTGCTGCTCCCGTGTATGCCTGCTCGTCCCCGTGGAGCGCCCAGGCTATGCCCGCGTGCATGGGAATGGCTCTGAAACTCACTGGCCCTGCTCTCTATACCTTTAAACACTATGCAGGCAGCCACTACCCACAGGAAGACAGGTAGGTTTTTGATGGTGAAGTTTGAGCAGGCGATATCGATTTCCTAGAGTAGCTGTCTTGTCAGGTGCAACCGAACGTACCTGCGCTCACCTGGCAATCACCAGAGCTCCAGGATCAGTCTGGCCTGCACAACACTAGCACGTTGCCTGACAAATCGATCTGCAGAAAGACAAGTTTGTGCCATTGCCAGAAGAGGCGGATGCCGAGGAACAGGCAGCCCAGGCAGAGTCCCTAGCCCAGGCCCCTGCCCAGGCGCCCGTCGAGTGGCATGAGCGTCCCTCCATTTTCGAGGACCTTCCACATTTAGGCGTGTTGCCTCCCCCACTCCCCGACAGCAGTAAACGCGGAAGGGCGACACTGTACTGTATAGCGGTAAGGGAAGATCGACTAAGCTTCATTTCCAACATGAACAACGTACATGTTGCTCACACGCACATAAATACACTCATACACACAAGCATATACACACGTACACACATACACAGCACGCACGTGTGCATGCAGGTATGCACAAGCTGACTCGTCCACACAGACACTTGTACAAGCATGCATGCATGCGTGCGCACACACACACACACACACACACACATACACACACATGTACAGAGATTCAGAGGCAACATAATCCGCTTTGGGGCTCCTGCAGGAGAAACCACCTTGGGAAACGGGTTGTGTATGTGCGTGCGTGG
>LKMJ01000967.1_pt1 | contig 24258 bp, 18 predicted proteins | sample 643391 | NCBI WGS metagenome assembly LKMJ01 (sample SAMN04112250, study PRJNA286221) | soda lake metagenome | biome: soda lake; feature: Kulunda Steppe; material: water; isolation source: sample PL-Br10 brine of Picturesque Lake | place: Russia: Kulunda steppe | collected 2010-07
AACTGGATATCGGCAAATTTACCACGACCACCGGTCTGCTTTTTGTAAACTTCCTGGTGCTCAGTTGGTTTTGTTATCGTTTCACGATAAGAAACCTGTGGTTGGCCAACATTGGCCTCAACTTTAAATTCACGCTTTAGTCGATCCACAATAATTTCTAGGTGAAGCTCACCCATACCGGCAATTGTAGTCTGCCCTGTTTCTTCGTCGGTTTTTACCTGGAATGTTGGATCTTCTTCTGCAAGTTTTACAAGTCCTGTAGTGAGCTTTTCAGCATCAGCCTTCGACTTTGGCTCAACAGCAAGTTTAATAACCGGCTCAGGAAAAGTAATGTTTTCAAGAAGAATCGGGTCTTCTTCATTACAAAAAGTATCACCTGTGTTTACTTTTTTTACACCAACAGCTGCCGCAATATCTCCGGCACGAACTACATCAATATCTTTTTTGTCGTTAGCGTGCATTTCAAGCAGACGCCCAATTCGCTCTCTGTCTCCCGTGGCAGAGTTCAATATATACGAACCTTTTTCAAGTGTACCTGAGTAAACTCTGAAAAAAGTAAGTTTACCTACATAAGGATCGGTCATAATTTTGAATGCCAATGCTGAAAAAGGAGCATTTACATCTGGCTCTCTTGACATTTTCTTCTCAGGATCTTCCGGATCAACACCAGACACAGCTTCAACATCAAGCGGGCTTGGCAGATATTCAAGTACTTTATCAAGCAGAATTTGAACGCCTTTATTTTTAAGGGCAGTTCCGCAGAGTACCGGAGTAATATCTCTGGCAAGTGTTGCTTTTCTGATAGCGCTGCTAATTTCTTCTTCAGAAATTTCTTCTTCCATTAAATACTTTTCCATCAAATCATCGTCATGATCTGCGATTGCCTCGAGCATAATTTTTCTATACTCAGCAGCCTTCTCTTTCAGATCATCCGGAATCTCAACAACTTCGTATTTTGCACCGAGAGATTCTTCATCCCACACAATTCCATTCATGTTGATTAAATCAACAACTCCCTTAAAATTCTCTTCAGCACCAATCGGAATCTGAATCGGAATAGGGTTTGCAGCCAGCTTTTCTCTCATCTGCTCAACTACATTGTAAAAATCAGCACCTGTTCGGTCCATCTTATTTACAAAAGCCATTCTTGGCACATTGTACTTATTAGCCTGTCTCCATACAGTTTCTGACTGAGGCTGAACAGCGCCTACAGAACAAAACACACCAATCGCACCATCAAGAACTCTTAGCGAACGCTCAACTTCAACTGTAAAGTCAACGTGACCGGGTGTATCTATTATATTGATGCGATGATCTTTCCATATACAGTGGGTAGCAGCGGAAGTAATTGTAATCCCTCTTTCCTGCTCTTGCTCCATCCAGTCCATAGTTGCGGCACCATCATGCACCTCACCCATACGGTGACTTCTTCCGGTGTAAAACAATACTCTTTCTGATACAGTGGTTTTACCTGCATCAATGTGAGCCATAATACCGATGTTCCGTGTTTTACGGATACGTTCGATAATTTTGGGATCTGTTTTTGTTTTTGCTTCTGACATTACTTGTGAATTTAATTCTTAAACTTTTTTAAAATCTGAAATGTGCAAATGCTTTGTTAGCCTCTGCCATTCTGTGTGTTTCATCTTTCTTTCGAACGGCACCACCTTCATTTTTGGAGGCATCAATCAATTCACGCCCCAACCTTGTCGCCATCGACTTATCATTTCTTTGCCGTGATGCCCTGATCAGCCACCTCATTCCAAGAGCAGTTCCTCTGTCTGAACGCACTTCAATTGGCACCTGGTAAGTTGCCCCGCCCACGCGACGGCTGCGAACCTCCACTACAGGCGACGCATTAGTTAATGCTGTTCTGAACACTTCAATTGGCGGCTCGCCTGTTTTTTCTTCAACGAGTTCAAACGCCTGATATAAAATCTTTCGCGCAACTCCTTTCTTACCGTCACGCATTAAATTATTAACAAACCGTGTAACCAATTTATCGTGAAAAATCGGATCCGGTTGTACTTCTCTTTTTTCTGCCTTCTTTCTGCGCATAATGTATTAAGGTTTAAAAATCCCTGGGTTACCCTTTCGGTTTCTTTGTACCGTAATGACTTCTTCCCTGTTTACGGTCGTCTACTCCGGCAGTATCAAGTGTACCACGAACAATGTGATACCTTACACCCGGAAGGTCTTTTACTCTTCCACCTCTAATCAGCACAATACTGTGCTCTTGTAAATTATGGCCCTCACCCGGAATGTAAGCGGTCACTTCATATCCATTAGTTAAACGGATTCTTGCCACTTTTCTAAGAGCCGAGTTAGGCTTCTTTGGCGTTGTTGTATATACACGAGTACAAACCCCTCTTTTCTGGGGGCAATTTTCTAAAGCAGGAGCAGTTGTTTTCTTCTTTTTGCTCTTTCTACCTTTGCGAATAAGTTGTTGTAATGTAGGCACGGATTTACCTGTTTGGTTTATCGTAAGATCAATAGCTCACAAATATAAACAGTTTATGAAACGAATCCCAAATATTTTTCTTATTTATTTCCATTTTCCCCATATTGTTAACACTATAAAATTTTATGACCATCTCAGCATAGATTTCCGCTTTATAAATTCATTAACTGATATATAACATTATAGCAATTTGAAACTGCTTGATCTTCAAAATTTAAGTAATAAAAGATTAAAGGCACTGAATGCATCTGGTATTCATACTCCTATTGATCTTCTTTATACAATCCCCAGGAGATACATTGATAAATCCAATATTAAACCTATCAAATATCTTTCGGATGGTACTGAAAATGTAACTGTTGTTGGAAAAGTACATTCAGTTAATGTTTCCGGGTTTGGAAACAAAAAACGTCTCGAAGTTATCATTCAGGATCAAACCGGCTCTGTTAAAGCTGTATTTTTTAAAGGATGGAAATATTTCATCACTCAATTCAATAAAGATTCCTGGGTTTCACTTTTTGGCAAAGTTAAACGATACGGCAACTACTATTCCATGGCACACCCTGAAGTGGAACAATTAGAAGACCCGGCCGATTTTAAAAAGAATGATACTCTCTTTCCTGTCTATCCCAGCAACAAACACTTCTCAAAAGCATACATCAGTAATAAAATATTCCAAGACTGGATTCAACAGATTTTAAAATCTCATAATCCGAGGGAGTTTTTACCGGAACATCTTCTTGAAAGTCACTCTTTTCCCCAAAGAGACGATGCTTTTCAATCCATTCACGCTCCAAAAACATTAAAAGAAGCAAGCGCAGCGCTGGAGAGGTTTAAATTTGAAGAGTTTTTTCTGTTCGAACTAAGTATGGCAAAGATTAAAACCATTCAGCAATCGAGATCAGAGGGGAAAATTTTAAAACCGGGCGAACTTACCTCTGTATTTTTCAAAGAACTGCTCCCATTTACGCTTACCAATGGCCAGAAAAATACATTATCTGATATTCGAAATGATCTCTCTTCCGGGCTTCAAATGAACAGGCTCATACAGGGAGATGTAGGTGCAGGTAAAACAGTTGTTGCCATAGGCACCATGTTAATGGCTCTTGACAACGGAATGCAGGCTGCATTTATGGCTCCTACAGAAATCCTGGCTGAACAGCACTATCATACCATAAATGAATTTCTAAAGCCCCTTGATATTAATTTTCGCCTTTTAACCGGGGGACAGTCCGCAGCATTGCGCCGTGATATACTATCTGATATAGCCGGTGGAAACTGTAAAATAGTGGTTGGAACTCACGCGATATTTCAGGAAAGCGTTAAATTTTTCAATCTTGGACTTGCTGTAATTGACGAACAACACCGTTTTGGGGTTAAACAGAGAAACGAAATGTTAATGAAAGGTGATCATCCCCATTTGCTTGTAATGTCTGCCACCCCGATACCCAGATCTCTTGCCATGACCATTTACAGCGATCTTGATATATCTGTTATTAAGGAATTACCCGCTGGCAGAAAACCAATCAAAACAGCTGTACGAACTGATAATGAGCGTGACTCAGTTTATTCATTCCTTGAAAAAAGTGTAGGCGAGGGAAGCCAGGCTTATGTGGTTTATCCATTAATTGAAGAATCTGAAGCGCTTGATTTAAAAGATGCCACAATGGGCTTTGAAAAAATAAAGCGCCGGTTTCCGGATTATTCGGTTGAGCTGCTTCATGGTCAAATGAAATCAGAAGAGAAAGAAAATATCATGAAGCGTTTTTCTGAAGGTAAAGTTCAAATCCTGGTCTCCACTACCGTCATAGAGGTGGGGGTGGATGTACCCAATGCCACTATCATGATTATTGAACACGCCGAACGTTTTGGACTTTCCCAGCTGCATCAACTTAGGGGCAGAATTGGCAGAGGTAAAAAACAGAGTTATTGCATTCTTTTACCCGGACACAAATTAAGTGAATCGGGACGCTATCGGCTCAAAAAAATGATTGAAACCAATGACGGCTTTGAAATAGCAGAAGCTGACCTGAAATTACGAGGTCCCGGCGAGTTCCTTGGAACCAAACAGAGCGGACTACCCGATTTTCAATTTGGTGATATTGTTGAAGATCGCCTCATTCTTGAACAAGCTAAAAATGAAGCGTGGAAACTTATAAAAAAAGATCCTGAGCTTGAAAATTCTGAACACCAGCCTCTTAAAAAGATTTTTGAACCGTACTTTGAGAAAAAGAGTGAGTTTTTCGGAATTGGGTAGAGAGGATTTGAAGTTCAAAGTGCCTGAGAAAAAATCACATCACAGTGATTACACAACCGAGAACGCTATCGCCATTAATTTCGAATAGGTATAGCCTATTAATTTTGTGTATTTATCACAACATACATTTTTATTTTTTACTAAAGTGATGCCGTAATGAAATCATCAACCTTTTCAATTTGTACAGGCAGCCTGGTTGGAATCTTTCTTATCGTTTTTTCCTACGCTTGCAATCCTTTTACAAATTCTGATGTAAACGATTGTTCTTTTGATGTACAACTGCAACTTACTCCTCAGGAGCGGCATGAAATTGCAAAATCTCAATTACAAACCGATGAGTTTACGCGTTGGGACACTCCCTGGTGGGAAATGAGTGATGAAGAAATGGCAGATAGTTTGCGGGCTAATAACAGTGAAGTCATCATAAGCTTTAAAGAGCCGAATCAAATTGCAGGAGTTGATGAACAGGGCAACGTGCTTGTAAGCAACCAAACTAAAGAATGTGGGATTGATGCTATTATTGAATTGGAGGCTGAAATTCTCAGTAAAGCTACATTACATCCATCGGTACTTGCCAAAATCCCGGTCGATCCCGAACTGATTTCAACGATCCGAAATCACCCCCTGGTTGATATTTTTGAACCAAATGTTAGAGCCAGATATGAATTTTAGTTTTTGATAAGCTGTTTAACAAAATGTATCAAGAAGATTTATTTAGGGGAGAAATTCAGAATAACGGATACCCCTCAGATAAAGGCATATTCAAGAGAGGGACACAAGCGAAAGATTCCGAATTTGTTTTGGAATACTATAACATAAGGACAATGAAACGCGGGTCAGGCGACGCCGCGCTACTTTTCACCCACACCTGACAGCTTCAAAATTTTCTTGTACTCCTCTTCTCTGACAGATGTAATAGAAAGCCGGTTTCGTTTAAAGAGCTGCATTTCGAGCAGATCTTCGTGCTCTTTTAGCTCATCACGGGTAACCGGTTTTTCAAATTTTTGAATAAACTTCACATCCACAAGATGCCAGCGGGGGTCGCTTTCACTGCTTTTCTCATCAAAGTATTTACTGTCTGGATCAAACTGAAGCGGATCGGGATACGATTCCGTACAAACTTCCATTTCCCCAACAATAGCCGGCGGACGAACATTAGAATGGTAGAATAGCGCTCTGTCTCCGATTTTCATTTCATCACGCATGGTATTTCTTGCCTCGTAGTTACGCACGCCGCTCCAGCGAATCTGACCATCACGTTTTAAATCGTCAATACTATAAGCGTCGGGCTCAGACTTCATTAACCAGTACTGCTTTTTACTCATAATAACTTTTCAACTTTATTTAGATTTTCATTTTCAACATTCGAAATAGTAAGGTCATTCCGGCGTCTATTCAAGCTTATTCCAAATTAATGGTTATTGACCGGCTGACATTTGAATAAAATGAGAGTAAAAATTAATGGAATTTGAATACGAACTCACGGAAACCCGTTCGTTCGTGCCGTGAATTCTTTCCATGTCTCCAATAGGCATTTTGAAAGGAGCAAACCGAAATATATTGTTTGTTACCGGTTCAAAATGTCTTGAATCCGTAGCGCCGATTACAAGATATGGAGCCACATATACATCTCTGAATGAATCCATAATAGATTGCTGAACAGATTGAAAAGAAGAGGTATTTGTTGATGAAACCGATGACGGTTCTGTCTTCAGCGATTCGCTGTACGGTTCAATCTGAATCCGGTCATCATTAATAGCAGAACGCACATGTTCGATTACAGAGTCGTGAGTATCACCCGGCAGTAACCTGAAATTTATCACGGCTGATGCCCGGGTTGGCAACACATTATCCTTAACTCCTGCCTGTATCATTGTGGGGGCAATTGTAGTTTTTACCATCGGTGCGGTTTGGGTGTCTGAAGCCATGGCACGCCTGAAAAGTCTGTCTGTAAACCACCGATTTGCATAAACCACCCTTTGTGTAAACGGAAGCTTATTGCCTAAAGCCTCAAACATTTGCTCAGTAGCTCCATCAACCCGGGCCGGAAACGGGCTGTTTTCAAGATCCAGAATGGCCTTACTCAAAATAGAGATCGATTTTTCCTGCGGTGGAGTGGATGAATGTCCCCCGGGACTGCGTGCTGTCAGTTTCAGTGAGAGATATCCCTTTTCAGCAATACCAACCAATGCAACAGGCCGCCCAATCGGCAGTGCTCCTTCAATAACACCCCCGCCTTCATCCAATACAAACTTTAACTGAATTTCATTGTCCAAAAAGTAACGAGATACGGCTCGAGCCCCGTGCATACCCCCAACTTCTTCATCATGGCCAAATGAAAAGTAAATATCCCTTGCAGGCTGGAAACCATTCTCCAGCAAATATTCGGCGGATTCCAGCAGCGCCATCACAGTAAACTTATTATCTAATGTTCCGCGCCCCCATATATAACTGTCTTCAACCGCACCGGAAAAAGGTGAAAATTCCCAGCCATCAATATCTGTTGAATCCACCGGAACCACATCGTAGTGCCCCATTAACAGGATGGGGTCTAATGTTGAATCGGTTCCTTCCCATCTGTAAAGAGGAGTATAATTATTAAATAGAGTTCTGTCCAGCTGTTGGTGTACGAGTGGAAATTGATCTTCAATAAATTCAAGGAATGCCAGAAATTCATTGTTATTTCTAAGTAGTGTATCCTCAAAAGAGATTGTTTGATACTGAACAGACCGGGAAAATCGATCAATCATCGCGTCGCGATCCCATTCGGCCACCGGCGTGTCTCCGGGATCTACCTGCGCATTGCCAAGCTGAAAAGTATTTATTGCAAATATTATCAGAAGGGTAAGAAACGCTCCTAAAAGCACCCATAGAAATTTTTTAAACATACCCGCCCCTAATTTTTCTACGATTGATTGTTAATGTATTCTGATGTTATTCAGAAAAAATTTTAACCCGCATATTTATTGATATACCACTTCACCGTGTCCCTGAGCATTCCGTCAAAGTTTTGAGATGGGCTCCAGCCAAGCTCATTTTTTATTTTTGAAGCATCCACGGCGTACCGAAAATCGTGGCCCGGCCTGTCTGTTACAAAGGTAATAAGATTTTTGTAATCACCGTCAGGCCCTTCTCCTTTTTCTTCATTCAATATTTGACAAATGTGATTTACCAGATCAATATTTTTCCACTCATTATCGCCACCAATATTATACTGCTCACCGGCTTTTCCTTTAAAAAAAGAAGTTGTCAGTGCTTCACAGTGATCTTTCACATACAGCCAATCCCTAACATTTTCACCTTTTCCATACACCGGAATTTCCTCTTTGCTCAACGCTTTACGAATCACTGTAGGAATCAGTTTTTCATCGTGCTGATGAGGCCCATAATTATTAGAGCAGTTAGTAATAACCGTATTCATATTATACGTATGAAAATAAGATCGAACCAGCATATCACTGCCGGCTTTTGAAGCTGAATAGGGAGAATTCGGGGCATATGGAGTAGTTTCAGAAAATGCACCTGTCTCTCCCAAAGTGCCATAAACTTCGTCGGTAGAAATGTGTAAAAACCGTTTGGGATTATTATCCGACTTATCAATCTGCCAGAGCTGTCGGCATTCTTCTATCAGGTTGAACGTTCCTACTAAATTAGACTGGATAAAGGGCTCAGGCCCTTTTATAGAGTTATCCACGTGAGATTCAGCAGCAAGGTGAATAACTCCATCCGGTTTCCAGCCTTGAATGGCTTCACGCACCTTATCACGATCTACAATATCCAGCTTTTTAAAATGGTACCCGCGGGAATCTTTAACACCCTGAAGGTATTTCACATCCGAGGCGTAAGTAAGCTTGTCAATATTCAGAATTTCGATTTCGGGATGGTTTTCAAGCAGAAATAAAATCAGGTTTGAACCAATAAATCCCGCCCCTCCTGTAATAATAAGTCTCATATTTGTGATAAATTAATTTGTTTTAAAAATCTCTTAAAATAAGTCGTCATTTTCTACGGCTTTAAAATAAGGTAATGACTGATCTTTATCTGACAAAATTGGATTATCAACCTTCCAGTTAATATTCAAGTCAGAATCATCCCAGCGCACTCCGCATTCAAGTTCTTTATTATAGTAGTCGCTGCATTTATAATAGATAGTGGCTTCATCAGACAATACTGAAAACCCATGAGCAAAGCCCGAAGGAATAAACATCATATGACGATTTTGGCTGCTTAATTCGGCTGAGACATACTGTCCGAATGTAGCTGAATATTTCCGCATATCAACTGCCACATCCAGTACTTTTCCATGTACAGCCATAACAAGTTTAGCCTGCGAGGTCGGTGGTTTTTGATAATGAAGCCCGCGAACTGTGCCCTTTGTCGATTTAGATACATTATCCTGCACAAAATCAATATCAATACCGTTCTGTTTTAATAACTGCTTGCGGTAAACTTCCAGAAAATGTCCCCGGCTGTCTTTAAATATCTTTGGCTTAATCAGCAATATTCCCGCGAGATTTGTTTTTTCGATAGTTATCATCTTAGCAGTTTGTTGATTTATGAGTGGTTCTCTGCCATGATGATAAAGATTTTTAGGCTTAGCTGTTTAACTGTTTTACCAGTTTCTGTAAACCAAACTTCCAGTCCACAGGCTTTAATCCTTCATTTTTTATTTTTTTTGTTGATAAAAGAGAAAAACAGGGGCGCCGGGCCTCGGTAGGATATTCTTTTGATGAGATACGTTCTATAACTGTTTGTATATCCCGGAGCCTGAAAATTTCTTCTGCAAAATCTGCCCAGCTGATCGCCCCGCTGCTGCTTACATGATAAATTCCTTTTTTGTTCATCTCAATAAGCTGCCATGTTTTTTGAACCAAATCAAACGTAAATGTAGGACAACCAATCTGGTCGTCAACAACACGCAGTTTATTCCGCTCTTTGCCCAGACGAATCATCGTTTTAACAAAATTATTACCATAACGTCCGCAAAGCCACGCAACTCGTATCAGCAGCCAATTGCCGGGTTGATTTTCGAGAATCCGCTCTCCCGCCCGCTTCGATTTTCCATACGTGTTAACCGGGTCTGCAGGGCAATTTTCATCATAACCTGAAGGGTATCTGTTTTGATCTTCTTTTTTACCCGGAAACACATAATCCGTGCTATAATGGACAAATTTTATCCCTGCATGATTGCAAACATCCACAAGGTTTTTCACTCCTGATTCATTCACAGAAAATGCTTTCTCTTGTTCACTCTCTGCCTTATCCACATTAGTATATGCCGCGCAATTTATTACCACATCCGGTTCATCTTCTGCAATTCTTCTTTTAACCTGATCTAAATCTGTAATATCAAGCTGCCCGGAGTTATACGAAGTAAATTTCACTCCTTTTGATTCAAGAAAATCCACCCATTCTTTGCCAAGTTGTCCATCAGCCCCCGTTAATAAAAAAGTCATCACCCCGGTTTTAATTATTTATTTCTGATCTGCTTAATTCTGGAGCCTCCCATATTCAGATGTGTGAGCAGGATCAACTTCGCGCAGCAAATTGTAAGCTTCCCCCCTCGTTTCAACATCTGCATCCCGGAATATGGCTACTATTTCTGTGTACTTTGAACCGAAGAATATATCAAACAGATAGTTGTTGCTGGTCTGTTGCTTGGTAACCCGGATATTTTCTATTGCATTTAGGACTTGCTGCCTGGAAAGTTCGGGTTCGAGTGTAAACTGATCGAGCCCAAGTCGATGATATCTGTAAATTGCTCTCCTTAATCCTTCATAGGATGGATTCATTAGGTCTGTTATCAATCCAAACCGATTTCTTTGTGCACCAATGGAACGCCCCCACCCCTGAACTCCGGAATTTTGTCCCAGCTCAAACACATTCTGAGCACTGTTAAAATGGCTGTTTCCACCCAATTCAGAAAAGGAATCATAATCAAAGCCGAGCATTATATAGGCATAGAAATCAAGAAAACTTGTTAAGTCATCGAACTGCAGATCATCATGAATCAGGTTTTTATTTCTCGGATAATGAAACCTCCAGTTATTATCGCTCAATACAATATTCATCGATTGCTGATTTGTATTGTAGATAGGCCGGCGCATGGTAAATACTGTTTCAGCTGTAAAATTAAACTGAGAGTCCACATTAGTAAGTACAATCTGGATATTGCATATAATCCTTTCATTCTCTTCAAAACGGTCATTAGTCCACCTGTTATTATTCAGATAGTCCTCAATAACACCGGGTAATTCTGATACATAATCGTATGAAGAACCGCTTATCTGCCGATCATTCACAGTAACAGAACAGTTAAATTCCTGTGCAACCGCCGTTCCTGCCATTAGGAACATGCCAAAAGCAGCAAATAAAATTTTAACAAACTTAAGTTGAAGTTTAATAATCATCTTCAGATACTGTTGGACATTATTTTACTAAACTGATTATATGATACAAAGGATACTGTTCACTTTCCTGATACTTCTTGCTGCGGCTGGTCTGCTAATAATCCAGCCCGCAACTACACAGGCTCAAAATAATATGGGTGCACGTTCTGTTGCAATGGGGCAAACCGGTGTTTCTGTGCCCGGTACGTCCTGGTCAACATTTTCAAATATCGCATTAATGCCAACGGATGCAAACAGAGTTTCATTTTACGGTTTCAGATACATTGGCATTTCTGAAATTACTGACATGGCGGCAACCGTTAATTTTCAGACAAACTGGGGAACTTTGGGTGGAGGTGTACACCGCTATGGATTCAACCTGTTTAATGAAAACAGATTTTTACTCGGTTACAAAAACAGCCTGGGAAAATTTCATTATGGCGGTTCAGTTTCTTACACGCATGTTTTCCAGGGGGCCGGTTACGGATCAGCCGGGGCGATGGGAGTTGATCTTGGTCTTGCTGCAGAAGTTATTGACGGTTTATGGTTTGGAGCACGGGCAACAAATTTAAATCAGCCGTCTTACGGCGATACGGATGAAGATCTGCCCCGCGAACTTGCTGCCGGTTTAAGTTATCAGATTTCAGAAGAGGCCCTGGTAACCACAGAAGTTGTGAAGGATGTAATGTTTCCTACTTCGTTCAGAGCCGGGCTCGAATTCGAAGTAGTAACGTCACTATTTGCAAGAGTTGGTGTAACCACAAATCCCGAAACCTATTCTTTTGGCTTTGGATATCAAACAGACGGATGGATTGTAAATTTTGCACTTCAGCAGCATAACCCGCTTGGATTAAGCCCCGCTCTCGACTTTGGTATTCGTTTTTAAAAAATTCCCGCTATGGTTGAGCATCTATTTACTTGCTGCAGAAATTTTTCGGAATTGCAATTTTTGCGTTTTCTGATATTTCCGATTCTTCTTGTCAGTTTATTTACACTTACCCATAATAACTCTTTTGCCCAGGAGCGTGACACCGTTCAAACACAGGTTGAACGTGATATTGAACGAGCTATTGAAGAAATTGACCCGGAAGAATCTGATCTGGACATTGAAGAACTGGCAGAATTATTACAGGAGCTGGCCAATAATCCGCTGAATATCAATCGTGCAAATGTTGATGATCTTCTTCAGATACCCGGACTCGATTTTCGTCTGGCTCAGAGTATTACTCGTTACCGTTCAGATACAGCACCTTTCACATCTGTTGAGGAGCTACTTAATGTAAGCGGAATCGGACCAGTTACACTGAGCAGGATACGCCCGTATCTTACCGTGGGAACGGGTCTTGAACTTGGAAGAGATCTTTATATGAACCCAAGATTCTGGACTCAAAACAGCCGGTTCGAAGCATTTACCCGGTATCAGCAGGTACTCGAAGAACAGGAAGGATATCGCCGGCCGGACTCTCTCGGCGGATTTGTTGGCAGCCCGGCAAAATATTATCAGCGATTCAGATACACGAGCGATCATATTTCAGCAAATCTTACCCAGGATAAAGATCCCGGCGAGCCTCTTAGTGGCCCAACCGATTTTGATTTTAATTCCTGGCATATTGCACTGCGAGATTTGGGCAACCTTCAAACGCTTGTTGTGGGCGATTACAGCGTCTCATTTGGCCAGGGATTACTATTGTGGAGTGGCGGTGCCTTTGGCAAAGGACGGGATGTAACAAGAGGAGTCAGTAAAAATGAGCGTGGTGTGCGGCCATTTACGTCCGCCCAGGAAGCTATAGGATTCAGTGGAATTGCCGCAACATATGGAGAGCGAGTTCAGGTTACAGGATTTTATTCAAACCGGCAGAGAACGGCTACAATCATAGATGACAATTCTGTACGGTTTCCTACTGAACAAATGCTGCATCGAACTCCGAATGAAAGAGAACGCAGAAATAACCTGGGCCAGGAAACATACGGCACACGAGTACGTGCTCAGATTCCATATGGTTTTATTGGTGTAACGGGATTCAGAAATGAATTTGACAAGGACATTATCAGAGGCACCCAGCCATTTCAAACCCATAATTTTGAAGGCCGCGAACTTACCGGCTATTCAGCTGATTACAGACTTTTGATTGGTGGAGCCGACTTTTTTGGCGAAGCTGCATATACAGACAATGGCGGCTACGGATTCCTTTCCGGAGCAAATTTTGATATCGCCCGCAACACAGACATGGTAGTTGCATATCGCTATTACGATAAAAAGCTGCAGTCTATATTTGGTGCCGGTTTTGGTGAACAGTCCGGAACTCCTCAGAATGAAGAAGGATTTTATATTGGAATTCGGCATTCATTAACAGAATCCATCCGGATTAATGCTTATTTTGATCAATTCCGGTTTCCCTCTGCACGATTTCAAACACGCCAACCCACCTCCGGGTTCGACTGGCTCAGCTTTATTGAATATGCGCCTTTCAGGGAATTAAACATGTACGCCCTTATCCGGTTCAAGGTCCGCGATCAGGAATATACTGATACCGATGCCCTCGGCCGAAACATCCGTTTACTTGACGACAATAAACGAACCAATGCCAGGTTCCAGGCCGAATACCAGGTTCATCCAAATGTACGCCTCCGAACTCGTCTTGATATTGTAAGAGCTCGTGCAGCCGTTAGCGATCCAACCTGGGGATATCTGATATTTCAGGATATTCGCTTCTATCCCACCTCACGACTTCGAGTTGATGCAAGAGTAACCATGTTCGATACTGACGATTTTAATTCAAGGGTTTTTCAGTTCGAAAATGACCTGCTTTTTGTCCTGTCCAATCAGATGCTTTTCGACCAGGGGCAGCGTATGTATGTGCTGCTTAATTACCAGGCCACAGAATGGCTCGACATCTGGGCTAAGATCGGAACCACCGTTTACGAAAACAGAAATGTAATCAGCAGCGGCCTTGCACAAATAGACGGTAACCGAAGAAGTGACATTGGCGTACAGGCAAGAATTCGTTTTTGAGAACTCTTCGGAATTTTCTTTTCATCTGTCAGTTAATTTGTGAATACTGCTCATTTCTCCCCTCTGATCTATTCCAAAAATTGCGCTCAACTGCACTATCAAATCGTAAAAAGAAAACAGGATTGAATTACGAGTATACAATATTTGATTAATTTTTTAATGCATGCATTTCAATAAGCATTAATAAATTATCAAAAAGCGCTTCCAAGAAAAATTAAATTGCATGAAAAGCAATTTATGACATTATTACTACAGCAATAATTCTTATCCGGTACATCAATTCACCCTTATGAAAAATCATCCCTTCAAAGAAAAATCCTCTTGCGGAGTTGGTTTTATCGCCAGCAGAAAAAACAGATATAGCCATAAAAACCTGAAGCAAGCCCTGCATGCATTACGTTGTGTTGAGCATCGCGGAGCCTGCAATGCAGACCAGGTTTCGAGTGATGGCGCAGGAATTATGGCCGATATTCCTTTCAAGCTATTTGGATATGAGAAGGGTGAAGTAGCAGTTGCCACCATTTTTGCCCCTCATGATAGTGAGCAGCGAAGAGCAGCACTCAGGGTTTTTGAAGATACTTTTCAGTTTTACGGGCTCAAAATTCTCGAATACCGAACGGTTCCAATCAACCCGCACGTGCTTGGTAAAAGCGCACGAGCATCCATGCCTTTTATTATGCATGCGTTTATCAAACGCCCCCCTCATTGCCGTACTGACAGTTCTTTCGAGAAATTACTGTTCAACGCCAAGCAAATGAACCGAACCAAACTTCGTGAACAAGGGATTGTACGTGGGTTCTTTTTTGCTTCATTATCATCACAAACTATTGTCTATAAAGCGCTCACGCGGGCAAATGCTCTTGATGATTTTTATCTTGATTTACAAAACGAAGAATTTGAAACAAGATTTGCGCTGTTTCACCGGCGTTTTTCGACCAATACACGAACCACTTGGGATAAAACTCAGCCGTTCAGAATCATAGCGCATAATGGAGAAATTAATACCATTACGGGCAATCGTTCTTGGGCTATTTCTCGCGAGAAATATCTTGGGGTGCCGAAAGATGAGCTGTTAACCAGGGAAAAAATCAGTGATTCGGGGAGCCTGAATGAGATGGTAGAATCATTGACTTATCGCAGCAGTATTCCTTTTGTTGAAGATATTCTCGCCATTATGATCCCCCCTGCAACCGATGGCAACAGTTTTTACAAGTTCTGGAGCCGAGCTATGGAACCGTGGGATGGGCCTGCTTTTATTTCTTATTCGGACGGTTCATCCATTGGCGGCCGGCTAGACAGAAACGGGTTCAGACCGTGCAGATGGATGATTACGGACGATCATCTTTACTTAAGCTCCGAGGCCGGTTCATTTTCAGTTGATGAGGGGAAAGTGAAAGCTAAAGGATCACTTCAAGCCGGAAATGGAATCAAGATGGATCTGAATGTTGGAAAAGTACACTTCAGAGACCCAAGCTATTCCCGCGAAAATTTTGATGCCGAATTTGAACATCGCCTGGAAGAATTGATCGAACAGCCTCTTGATGAGAGTGATAAGAGTCCGGCGAACATCCATCTGTTTCGGTACACACGCGAAGATATTGAAAACCTGCTTGTACCGATGATATCGGATGGCAAGGAACCTATCGGGTCCATGGGCGACACAGCTCGTCCGGCCCTTTTTTCAGATCAGCCAAGATCCTTTTTTGATTACTTCTACCAGAATTTTGCACAGGTAACCAACCCTCCCCTCGATTTTATCCGGGAAAAAATGGTAACGGATCTGAGTATGTATCTCGGAAAGCGGCCAAATATCTTTTCACCAAAAGAACTGATCCCGCAGTTTCCGGGATTCGAAATTGAAACCCCATTACTCTCCCTCGGCCAGATGAAAACTTTGAGGATGATTAATGATTCCTCATCAGTGGTAAAAACTGCTGAATTTGATATGGTTTTCGACCGTAATTACGGAGATGTCGGGTTTAGGTCAACCATCAGAAATATTACTGAAAAAGCGATTAAGGCGGTTCAGAACGGGGCCACTATCCTCATCATATCGGATAGAAATGCAACGTACAAAAAACCACCTATTCCAAGTTTACTGATGCTTCGATCACTCGTCAACGCTCTTAATGAATCAGGCCTCCGGCTGAATGCTTCCATTGTTGTAGACACTGCCGAAGTTAGAAATACACATCATTTTGCAGCCCTGATCGGGTTTGGTGCAACCGGCGTTTGCCCATACAGAGCACTGGAATTTGCGCTATTTGACGAACATCGAAAAACCAAAAACTTACCGCCTGATGAACGCGAAAAAAATCTGATTAAATCTTATAATACCGGGCTTCTAAAAATCATGTCGAAATCGGGTATTTCTGTAGCACGCAGCTACCAGAGTTCTAAATTGTTTACGGCTCTTGGAATTGGTGAAGAGCTTCAGGATCTCTTTTTCCCGGGTTTGTTCAGTCCCATGGGCGGAATTGATATCAAAGAAGTGGTTAATCAAATTCTTACGTACACCGAGCAGGCTAAAGATTCTGATCACAGCAGCAAGCCTATCCATACGTTCCAGTACAAAGAGCATAACAGGGGAACGAAAGGTGAGAAGCACTCAATGACAAACACCCGGTCAAAAATTATTCATAAGCTTGTTCGTGATAATGACCTGACGCTGCAGGATACTGAACTCTATGATGAATATTTAAAACTGGGACAAGATAACGACCCGGTAAATATCCGTCACCTTTTTGGTTATAAAAAAGCAGAGAATAAACTCAGCATTGATAAAGTTGAACATCGTAAAAATATAACAGCCCGTTTCGGTTCAGGGGCAATGAGTTTTGGTGCCATTAGCGCTGAATCGCAGCGAGATATTTTCTTGGCTATGAATGAACTGGGCGGACGCTGTAATAGTGGTGAAGGCGGCGAAAACCCATATTATTATACCCTCGGAATAACAGGAACTGTAAAACAGGTGGCAAGTGGACGTTTTGGGGTTACTGCCGAATATCTGGTTGCCGGTAAAGAAATTCAGATAAAGATTGCCCAGGGAGCTAAACCGGGAGAAGGAGGCCAGCTTATGGGCATAAAAGTGGATGAAGATATTGCTTTTGCACGCCACAGCGAACCCGGTTTCGACCTGATCTCTCCCCCGCCCCTCCACGATATTTACAGTATTGAAGATTTGAAGCAGCTTATTTATGAACTGAAACAGATCAAACCTGGAATCAAGGTAAATGTAAAACTGGTATCCGGCGAAAATATCGGAACCATTGCCGTTGGAGTAGCCAAAGCCGGTGCGGATGTCATTCATATTTCCGGCGGAGATGGCGGTACCGGAGCTGCAACGCTCACCTCCATGAAGCACGCAGGATTACCGTGGGAAATAGGACTTCTGGAAGTTCACAGAACACTTTTCAATCACGGCTTGAGAGAGTTTGTTGAGCTGCGAACCGATGGCGGGCTCCACACAGGTGCTGATATTGTTCAGGCCGCAATGCTGGGAGCAGAAGGTTTTGATTTCGGTAAGCTTCTGCTTATAGCAGAAGGCTGTGTTATGGCCAGAATATGTGAAAAGAATACCTGTCCAACCGGTATTGCAACTCACAACCCAAAATTCAAAGCAAAATATAAAGGGAAAAAAGAGCATGTTACAAAAATGCTTAATTACCTGGCTGAAGATGTAAGAAGACATCTTGCTGAACTGGGGGTATCTTCACTGGAACAAATTATTGGACGAATTGACCTTCTTGAATTGAAAAAAGAGCATCGCCAACTTGTTGATGACAGAAAAATTGACCTCTCATATTTTTCAGATGATTCACTGCATGCTTATAACAAGGAAGCCAACCCTTTTCATGAAGACATCAGCGATTTCAACAAAGAAATGATAGAACTTTGCAAAAAGGCTGTCGAAACTGAAGGCACCTTTTCACACCAAGCATCTATTAAAACGGAAAACCGAGCGGCTTTGGCAACATTGAGCGGCAGCATAGCGGGGAAAGTTGCATCCAAACGAGCAGCTGAAATTGCAGAGAAGGGGAAAGCCGTCTCTCAACATAAATTTGAAGGGCAAATTGACCTGGAATTTGATGGAAGTGCCGGTCAGGGATTCTGCGTATTTCAGACTGAAGGCTTGAATATCCAACTCCGGGGAGAAGCAAACGACTCCGTCTGTAAAGCAATGTCCGGTGGTACAACAGTAATAAATCCGTCGCCAAAATCCACGTTTGATCCTACCGATAATGCCATAATCGGAAACTGTGCTCTCTACGGAGCTACCGGAGGCAAATTGTATGTGCACGGCCTTGCCGGTGATCGGTTTGCTGTTCGAAACAGCGGTGCAACCGCCGTAGTTGAGGGCACCGGCCTCCACGCCTGCGAATATATGACGAACGGAACAGTTCTGATACTCGGCCCTGTATCAAGTAATGTTGGCGCCGGTATGACGGGTGGAGTTCTCTATTTGAGAGGTGATCAGGTTCACCAGATTAATGATGAGTATGTAACTCCTCTGGAAATGGATAAAATTTCTTTAAAAGAATTCAGAATAATTCTTGAAGATTATTTTGAACAGACAAATAGCACGACAGCAGAAAATGTGCTCAAAAACTGGGAAAAAGAGAAACGTAATTATGTGAAATTGATGCCTAAAGGTGTTTTGGAAAAAAGAGAAATATTAGCCGAAATGAAAAAGAAGGAAGCTGCCGGTTAGTTTTTAATTTATTCACAGAAAAACTATAACCTTTTTTATTAACCTGAACATTAACTGCCTACATCAGATTCTGAGCCTGCAATTAACTCAGCACCTTCAATTTGTAGAATCAAATCTTTTCCGTAAGCCGTTGCAGGAGACTGATAGCCGGGTTTAAAATTTCCATTTAAGACTTTTTCTGCAATTAGCAATGATGTTTGAGCCGTCAGGGTATATCCTTCCGGAGCAACCATACGGGCTTCAGCAAATTCACCTTTTTTATTTTGAACTCTTCCCCAAAATAAACTCCTCCCATCTTCGCGTTTTTCCCTGTCCGGCTTGGCCGGTTTTTTCTCAATCCTTTTTTTCATAAATCCCCGGACTGAATTCAGTCTCAAAATCGGATTTGCAAGATTTGATAATCTCAACATTGAAATGGCCTGTTTTGTCATAGCCATATAAACGGTAATATTTTCAATTCCGGTAGAAGTGTATGCCGTGGAAATATCGCCCCAGGGAATGGAGACAGCCGTTAGTTTTTTAGGACCGAAGTCTATCTTTTTTGAATATCTCCCGGTCATCACTTTTTTGATTTTACCATTCCTTCGAACAGCGCCACCATTCCCTGTCTGTTCAGCCATACTTTTTGCCGTTCCTCTTGATACTCCACCGCCCAAACCGGCAAATGCCAGTTCAAGTTGATTAGCATCCGGCAATTTCTCTTTCAGGAAAATCGCCAGGCAATCTGTTGGAACCACATCAAAACCAACACCTGGCATAGCCATTAATCCGGCTTTTTTGAACTGTGAGCCCATATTCTTTAACCCTTCAAACACGGTTATTTCACCCGTTATATCCAGATAGTTACATCCATTTCGAAGACAGGCTTCGGCCATTGGTTTCCAGGTATGTACAAAAGGCCCTGCACAATGAAGTACCGTATGCGCATCTTTCAATAGCGCATCCAGCTCATCGGGATCAGATAAATCTGCCGGTTGATGAAAAAGCTCCAGAAAATCAGCCTGGTTTTTCAGTTTCGATTTATTTCTTCCGGAAAGAACTATGTTAAGGTCTGATTTTGCGGCAAGTTCAGAAATTAGCATACCTGTATATCCATAACTGCCATAAATAACCAGTTTAGCAGATTGTTCAAACATACTTTTGAACCGAATTGAGAATCGTCTGGAAGGATTTTTCGAGCAGGCTGCGATCAATTATAAGCGGAGGAGCAATTCGAATTAACGAGTTAGAATGAAGTGTCCAGCCCAAGATTATACCCTTTTCAATACAATCTGCCACTACTTTTTGGGTAAGTTCAGCATCCCTGAGCTGCAGACCAAGCATGGCACCGCGCCCCCTAATCTCTTCAATACCTTTTCCTCTAAACATATGACAGGCCATTTCAGCAATTTGAAAGGCTTTATCTTCAAAATTTCCATTTAACAGAACTGATAAATTTGCGTGAGCCGCTGCGCAACTGACCGGGTGCCCGCCAAAGGTTGTGACGTGATTTAAAGGCGGATCGTGTTTAAACACTTCAAAAATTTCAGTTGACGAAACGAAAGCTCCCATCGGCATTCCCCCACCCATGGCTTTTGCAAGGCATAGAATATCCGGGACTACATCGTAGTGCTCAAAAGCAAAAAGTTTACCTGTTCGGTAAAAACCTGTTTGAATTTCGTCGAAAATTAAGAGAGCTCCTGCATCATTACACTTTTCCCGCACTTCTATCATCCATTCAGGATTTGCCTCAATAATTCCGCCTTCTCCCTGAATGGGTTCCATCACCACGGCAGCCGTATTTTCATCAATTTCAGACAGGCCGGCATTAGAATTAAAATCTATAAAGTGCACATTGGGTAATAGCGGTTCATACGGATCGCGATATACATTGCGGCCGGTTATGCTCAATGAGCCATGCGTATCGCCGTGATAGCTGTTATGAAAAGAAATAAATTTACTTCTCCCGGTATATTTTTTTGCCAGTTTCAGAGCTCCTTCGATAGCTTCTGTACCGCTGTTCACAAAATAGACGCGGTCTAATAAATCAGGTAAATTATCACATAACAGGGATGCAAACCGGCTTTGCGGTTCCTGGATAAATTCCCCATAAACCATAACATGCAGATGCTTATCCAGCTGCTTTTTGATGGCCTTTATAACATTGGGATGGCGATGGCCAAGGCTACTGACTGCAATACCGGATATCAAATCAACAAATTTTCTCCCGTCTTTCGTGTAGATGTGGCACCCTTCAGCTCTCTCAATTTCGAGCCCCATGGGTGCATCACTCGTTTGAGCAACATGCTCATAAAATGATCGAACATTTTCAGTCATATAAAATCTTTACTTATTGCGTTTGCCACATCATCCGATATTCACTACACTGCCTGCCATTTATCCAGCATATCTAAAAATTCATTCTGCATGCTTTGAGTCCCATCAACAGCATACCATTTGTGCAGGTTTTCGGCAGCTTTTTTTCCTGATATCTCAGGATCATCTTTCTGGGACTGATAAAAATCTTGTGTTGTTTCAGGACGAGGACCCCACGAGCCCAATATTTCAAATGTTTCTGCATCCAGACAAATCAATTTAGGAATTGACCGGCTCCGACCGTTGGTCAGAAATTGATCCATTATTTCCAGGTTTTGGTCTCTCAGTATATATCGAGTTGTAACTTTATCTGATTCATCGGCCATCTTTTGAATAACAGGTATCAGCTGAGCGGCATCACCGCACCACGCTTCAGTTAAAACCAGCCAGATCATCTCACGATTAATCTCTCTCAGTTTTAATGAAAGCTCTTCAGTAAGTTCGGTGCGTTTATCCAGCCTTTTCATCCGATGCACATTCATTTTTGTATAATGAATCATCGCCTCGGAGTGATTTTCTCCAGTGGTTTTATCCTGTTTAAGAAGCCTTTCAATTAATGTTCTGTACTCTTTGTATGAAAGTGCTTTATCAAGTGTTGATATTTTAATTGGCACTGTTTGTACTTCTGTCATAATTCTTTAAAATTCTGTTCTTAAAAATATTCTTTCAAAAATGTTTGCCCAATCCATTCGTACCTGATTGCGTTTGCCGCCATCAGAAACAATACAAACGAAAGGGATGCAAAAAATTTCAAACCCATTACTTTCTCGTATTCTTCTGTAACACCTTTGAGCTTTAATACAAGAGTTATCATAAACAAATATGAAAGCAATCCCGTTGCAAAAAAGACAATCGCCGGTACTGAGTAACTTTGATACAAACTGTAAAATATTATCAATAATCCAGCCGGGAAAAGAATGAGAAAACAGTTTTTAATTCCGCTTAAACCGTATTCTAAATAAAAAGTAGTATCACCACGTAATTTATCTTCCTCCCCCTGAAATATTTGTGAAACCGGGTAAATACTCAAAAGAATTAGTGCAGCTCCGATACTACCCAGAACTATTTGCAATGAGACTTCTCCACCTGCAGCCAGCACCCCCATAATTACGGAATTTGTACCGGTACTAATGCCAATTACTAACATGCTTTTAACCGGTTTTCCCTTCCACCGCGCGTGGGGGGTTGAATATAACCAGAACAAAATAAGGCTTGCTGCAAAAATCAGGCTGTATATCAACCCAACTGTTAAAGACCATAATAATCCTGCAAACATAAATGCTAAAGAAACTCTGTGCATCCAAAGCGTCATTTCCGGAGGATTTTTCAGCCCGCCAATCGGTCCTTTATCCTTGTCCCAATAGGAATTATATGCTGTTGCTCCTCCAAAAAGCAGTATATGCACATTTATAAATTGCAGCCAAAATTGTGCCGTATTCATTTGATCTGCCAGAAGGCCGCCAAGTAAATATCCACCCGAGAGGATAAAAAACTGGTAGTGCAGCCTCAAATGCAGAATAAAGTGTTTTATTTCTTTGAGCATAGTAAACTGATTTTGATCAAGTTTATGGCAATCTGTCCAACATCACAATGCTAAAAATGATATTTTATGGTGATGTTATATTTATCGGAAAATATATCGGGACTGGAGGCGGTTCTTTCAGAAGAAACCTGGACAGAACTAATGCAAAACCACGAGGAATCTCTTTCAGGAGTGCTGGATCCCTACTTAAAAAAGCGTTCTATGCAAATGAAAAATCCTGTTTTAGATTTTTTATTTGAATACTATGCATTCCGGCCATCGCAGTTAAAACGGTGGAGTCCTGGTATGGGAGTAGTTCTTGAAATTAAAAATGATTCAACATTACCAGAAATTTCAGAGCTGAAAATTACTGAGGATCACGCTTTTTTAGATCCGAAGCTATTCCCTGAAAAAAGGCTCTCCTCCCTGAAATGGATACATTCCCTGCTTGAAAAAACATCAAAAAATAAGCCATTTTTCGGATGTTTTGGCATGCACGAGTGGGCTATGGTCTATAAAGCTGATGATGTTCGTCATGATCAGATTCCATTGAGACTTTCGCATGATGAAATTGCGGAATTTGTGGAATCACGCCCTCTTTTATGCACCCATTTTGATGCTTACCGCTTTTTTACCAAACCGGCTCGTCCGCTCAACAAACACAAATTGAGCCGCGAAACATTTGATGAAATGGAACAGCCGGGATGTCTTCACACCAATATGGATCTTTATAAATGGGCGTTTAAACTCTACCCGTGGATTTCAAGCGAAGTACTTCGAGAAGCTTTTTTCAATGCTGTTGAAACAAGAAAAGTGGATATGCAGGCCAGTCCATATGACGCTACCGAATTTGGCCTTGAACCGATCAAAATTGAGACTGAACCGGGAAGAAAAGAGTACCTGGAGAGGCAAACAGAGATATTTGAACGCTCAATTCCTATTCGTAAAAAAGTAATTAAGGAGTATCACAAGGTAATTGAGGTTGTGGGAAATTAATTATCCATCCCGAATTACTTTTTGAGTAGAGCACAAACGAGGACGTTCGCGCTAACCTAGTTCTTTAACGTAGAATACGAGCGGGATGCTGGGGCTACTCAGGATCAGGTTAATCGGGTGTATCGGGTCAGCGACCTACTTTGAGGTGATCACGAGCGGGGACGCTTCCGCTCACAGTGGAAAAGTGAAAATAACAAGCCGGGTAATTACACCAAATTATGCATCCGGAAATGATATTTTTCCAAACTGTATCTGTTTCTTCTCTCCTGAATAAGTCTCAAACTCAAAACCTTTTCCAGCAAGAGTTTCATTGGCAAGCACGGCAAAAATAAGTGCTTCTTTCGCATCGGGATCAAACCCAAGATCTCTGAAATCACGAATCACTGCAGAACCAGAATTATCTCGAATAGATTGAATCAATACCGTATTGTGAGCTCCTCCTCCGCTTACATATATCTCGCATTTACCGAAATCATCAATCTCTCTCTTCATATTATTTGCTATTGTTTTTCCTGATAATTCAGTAGCCGTAGCTATCAAATCAGACGGTTTAA
>LKMJ01000968.1_pt1 | contig 24239 bp, 31 predicted proteins | sample 643391 | NCBI WGS metagenome assembly LKMJ01 (sample SAMN04112250, study PRJNA286221) | soda lake metagenome | biome: soda lake; feature: Kulunda Steppe; material: water; isolation source: sample PL-Br10 brine of Picturesque Lake | place: Russia: Kulunda steppe | collected 2010-07
ATCGTGGCCGTCGTGACGTATTATCTCCTCATCGACGGGGCGACGTTCCGTTCGTGGTTGTTGCGATTCGACGAAGACGATATCGTTAGAGAATATTTCGAGGCCGCAGACGAGGAACTCGAGTCTGTACTCTTCGGAAACCTCCTGAACGTCATCGTGATCTCACTACTCGCGATCGTCGTCTTCATGGGTTACAACGTCGCAGCTCCGTCGCCGGTGGAGGTCCCCTATCCGGCGCTTGCCGGGGCGTTGACCGGGATCGCGAGTTTGATCCCCGTCGTCGGGATGAAGATCGTCTACTTCCCGCTTGCCGGAATCGCCGCGGCGCCGGTCGTACTCGACGGCCAACCGGAGCTTCTGGCGTACATAGTCGGATTTCTCGTGTTGGCAATCGTCATCGTCGATACGATCCCCGATCTCGTTCTCCGGCCGTATCTCAGTGGCAAGCGGACCCACGTCGGACTCTTGATGCTCGCATATATCTTCGGACCGATCGTCTTCGGTTTCTACGGGCTGTTTTTCGCTCCGATCGTTCTGGTCCTGGGGCTTACCTTCGCCGATACGGCGCTGCCGCGATTGCTCGGTGCCGATCCGCCCGAAACGAAGCCGCCATCGAGACAGACACGCCTCGACGAATTCTGACGAGAATTATCGTAGCCAGCCGAATATGTCGGAATCTGTCTTCCAGCGGCGTCTCTCAACACGCCGCCGAAAACCGATGATCTATGAGATTCCCTACGGGTTTCACGTTCGACGTATCGAGGTCAATCATTCTGTATCGTCGTATACAGTTTAATATAGACTCTATCGGCCACAACAAGAAAACTACAATTTAGTGGAGTTACAACCCAATCGTATGAGCCTCTCGCTGGAAGACGATTGTCCCAGATGTGATTCCACGGAGTTCTACAAAGCGGCGAGCATGCGAATCCATCTCGGGACGAAAAAGAAATGGCACTGTACGAACTGTGAGTACGGGTTTGTCACAATAAACGGGATTGATACCTCTGCCTGATACGAGACCGTCAGACAGAGGCGTTGATAGATTCGACTGATACCGATTCCTGTCGTAACGATCAACCGTTCTGTCCGACGGTATAACGGATGAAAGAACGTGAACACGACTTGCGAAGCCGTTCGACGGAGCGGACGGCGCATCCCTCGTGAGTCGGTGTCACCAGATTTCGTCCGACAGTATCAGACAGAGCGTATCTTTTCACCGGTGATCGACTTTCGTTCGAGCGGTTCGGCACGCCAGTGTCCGAAACCAAACACGCGTGAGGTCTGTGAGCTATCGTTTCAGAGGGTTCTTCAATAAGTGGAGAACAGTGAAGTACCCCGCGCACGGTGCCGCGGGGCTTCTCCGTTCGGCACTCCAGCAAGGAGCAGAACGGCAGCGGGCGAATTGAAACCTGTCAGATTCGATGCGGCGGGCGATTGTCCGAAGATATTTTATCAGCGATCCTCCGGTACGGTGAGACCGCTACAATCATTGAGTGAAGTATCCCCCACATCCGTTCCCAGAACACTCGAAGTTCGGTCGGGAGGGTTCGACAGTTGAAAGAGCTGATGGCGTCGGAGGTCACAGCGATAAACGCTATCAGACGATATCAAAGCGCGTATGGCGATTGTCGGATAGCGGCAGGAGCCATAGAAGAAAACAGCCGGTGTTACTCGTCGTCGAGAGCCTGCCAAGAGAGTCGTGGATTCCGTGCTGCAGAGACCTGATCGATCCGTCTGGCAGCCGTCCGATTCGGCGCGTTTTCGAGTGTTTCCGTATCGTCCTTCCGAGCAGCGTTGAACGCGGCCGCGAGTTGATCGAGCGTCTGTTTGCTCTCGGTTTCGGTCGGTTCGGTCATCAGCGCCTCGTCGACGATCTCTGGCCACTTCGTCGTCGGAGGATGGACGCCATAATCGAGCATCCGTTTCGCGACGTCTGCAGCGTCTTGCTCGCCAGCGCTTGCGACGAATTCGTGATGGAACGGACCGAATGGAACCTCATAATCGATGCGCTCTGCCAGATAGTTCGCGTTGAGGACGGCCTTCGCGCTCGCGTCCGTCAGGCCTTCATCACCCAGCCGGGTGATATACGCGTACGCTTTCAACAACACGAGCCAGTTCCCTTCGTAGCCGTGGACCTTGCCGATCGAGCGTTCGGGCGTATAGCGTTCGTATCCGCTCTCTGATTTTCGGACGTGTGGATCCGGCAAGAATTCCGCGAGTTCCTCGACGACGCCGACCGGTCCGGCGCCCGGACCGCCGCCCCCGTGAGGCGTCGCGAACGTCTTGTGGACGTTGTAGTGCATCACGTCGAACCCCATATCACCGGGGCGAGCGCGCCCGAGCAGCGCGTTGAGGTTCGCCCCGTCGTAATACAGCAGTCCGCCGACGTCGTGGACCATCTCGGCAACCTCGATGATCTCGCGTTCGAACAGCCCGAGCGTATTAGGGTTGGTCAACATCATCGCCGCCGTCTCCTCAGAAAGCGCGGCTTCCAGTGCCTCGAGGTCGACCCGGCCGCCGTCGTCACTGGGCAGTTCGACGACGTCGTACCCCGCCATCGCCGCGCTGGCGAAGTTGGTACCGTGTGCCGAGTCCGGGATGACGACCTCCGACCGTTCCTCCCCGTTGGCCTCGTGGTAGGCTCTTGCGATGAGAATTCCGGTGAATTCACCTGCAGCACCGGCCGGCGGCTGTAAGGTGACGGCGTCCATGCCGCCGATCGTCGCCAGCTGCTCCTGGAGTCTGTGTTGAACCTCTAATAGACCCTGAACGGACCGCTCTGAACGCTCGGGGTGGACGAACGCGTCGGGACTGGAGGCGACGTCTTCGGTGAATTTCGGGTTATACTTCATCGTACAGGACCCAAGCGGGAACGGCCCCGACTCGATCCCGTAGTTCATCGCCGACAGTCGGGTGTAATGGCGGGCAAGTTCCGGTTCCGTGAGCGACGGTAACGCAAGTTCATCCCGTGTCAGCTCGTCGGGAAGCGACGAATCGACGGACACTTCCTCGCTGTTTTTCTCCGACAAAAGCGGCTCGTATCTCGTCTCATCGGCAATCCAGCGAGCCTGATCATAGCCCAGGAGATCCGAATCGTTTTCGGAATCTGTCATCGTGCCGCCTCCCGAACCGCTTCGAGGAATCCATCGATCGCGCTCTCGTTCGTTTCGGTCGCACAGATCTGTATCTCGTGTTCGTCAACAACGTGAACGGCATAGCCCGCGTTCTCCAGGTCGGCTGTGACGGCTGCAGCCGGCTGGTCGGTGCGAGCGACGAACTCCCGGAAGTGGTGTCGGTCGTGAACCGGTGCCTGAATGCCCTGAACCTCGTCGATGCGGTCGGCAAGTTCCCGTGTTCGCGTGACGCAGTCTTCCGCGAGATTCACTAATCCGTCCGGGCCGAGCCAAGCGAGGTGCATCGCGGTTCGCAACGCCACCCACGCCTGATTCGTACAGATGTTCGACGTCGCACGCTCACGGCGAATGTGCTGTTCGCGAGTCTGGAGCGTCAGCGTGTACGCGCGACGTCCGCTCTCGTCTTCACTCGCGCCGACGAGCCGACCGGGAACCTGTCTGAGGAAGCTCTCGCGGCAGGCGAAAAGACCGGTCCCCATGCCATATGCACTCGGCAATCCGAGCGTTCCAGCGTCGCCGATGACGACGTCAGCACCGATATCCACCGGCCGTTCGAGCAACGAAAGTGCAACGGGGTCCGAACCGATGACGAAGAGCGCATCCGATTCGTCCGCGAGTTTGCCGATCGCATCGAGTCGCTCCTCGATCGTTCCTCGAACGGTCGGGGTCTCCGCATACACGAGTAGCGTGTCCTCACCGACCTGTTCGGAGAGGGCTTCGACGTCTACGATTCCATCAGACATCGGGTACGTATCGATACGGACATCGTGACCGACGAGGTAATTCTCGAGTGTTTGCCGACGCCCTTCGTGAATGTGTTCGGGGACGAGTATCCGATCACCGCCGACGTCCCGAACGCGGATCGCGAGCGTCGCCGCTTCCCCGAGCGCCGTCGCCGCATCGTACATTGAGCAGTTGGCGACGTCGAGTCCGGTCAACTCGACGATCATCGATTGGTACTCGAAAAGCGCCTGCAGGAATCCCTGTGCGACCTCGGGTTGATACTGTGTATAGCTCGTCAAAAACTCCGACCGGCTCGCGATCTGATCGACCATCGACGGGACGTAATGATCGTAGTGACCACGTCCCAGAAACTCGACGAGATCGTCGTTCTTTTCGAGCGTTCGATCGACGAGCGATCGAACCGCCTGTTCGCTTCGTTGTTCGATCCCGAACGTGTCGTCGAACCGGACCGACTCCGGGATATCGAAAAGTGACCGTTCACTTTCGACTCCGATCGCCGAGAGCATCTCTTCGGTCTCGACGTCAGTATGTGACGCGTAGGGGCTGCCGTTTGCTGTCATGAGAAATGCCGTTGACGCAGTTTTACGCCGCGTCGGTAATAGAGATTGTGAGACAGGAACCCAAAGGGGGTTTTATCACGTCCTCGTATGGATTGCGATGGGCCATTATCGCCGCAGCGGTACGAACCACGCGTGAATCGGCTCTCATTCGAAGGCGCTGCCGAAACTAGTCACGGCAATCCGTCTTAATCGGTCCGACAGGTTACGTCCCAGGGCGTCTCCGAAATCTCAACCAGCCGTTCGTAGAACCGTCGCAGTCCGTCCGAACCGGTCTCTGGAAGGACGTGCAGCTCGACGGTGCCGTCCCGAACAGCCGTTCGGAACGTATCTCCAGTGTGATCGTCGTGAACGATAAAAAGCGGCATCGGGAGATCGAACCAGTTGCCGTATCGGTAGGCGTCACCGTCCAGAACCTTCTCGACGAGCCGTGTGAGCGAATCGTCGTCATATTCGGCTTCGGGACACAACGAGAAAACGGTCTCGCCGTCATATTCGACACCGCCCCGTCGCTGGTACCGGCGGGTCGGATGCTTCGGGATAGCAAACGTCGGCGTTTTCTCGTCGGCCACACGAACGCTACGTCGTGATATCGTTTAAATTCGCGGGCGAAACACTGCCCTGAAGAGGGTGTACCGGACGAATCGATGGGTGTGCTTACCGAGTTGCTGGCCCCACGACCCCGAACCGCCGATCGGCACCGACGGGCTGTAGTTTATATACGATCGTGGGACCAGATCGCCCGTGAGATAGCCACAAGCCGGCGGCAGTCTGGGCAGTCGCGTGGAACGCTGTCGTCGGAGCATCACAGAGGGCCGAGCACCTCGCAGGAATTATCGCAGGAGTTCATCGTTTCTCCGCGGAAAGCCGGGACACAGCGCTGAATGATGGGCTTCGAAACACCCGATTGGCGACGATAATCCCTGTCGGTTCCACCTGTTCGCTACCTATATCGAACCGGAGTGCATAGGCTTCCGTATGTGTGGGCGCTACAGTCTCTTTACACCACAATTAGAACTCGAAGATCGATTCGACGTCCGCTTCGAGTTCGAATTCGAACCGCGATATAACGCCGCACCGGGTCAAAAGCTCCCGGTCATCACGGACGCTGATCCCGACAGCGTTCAGCGGCTAGAGTGGGGTTTCATCCCGCGGTGGGCTGACGACTCGAGCGAACGCCACATCAACGCCCGATCCGAAACGGTCGCCGAGAAACCCGCGTTCGAGAAGGCGTACGAACGCCGCCGATGCCTCGTTCCAGCCGATGGTTTCTACGAGTGGGTCGAAACCGCCGACGGATCCCGGCCGCACCGAGTCGCTTTCGAGGACGATCGGCCCTTCGCAATGGCCGGCCTCTGGGAACGCTGGACGCCGAAGACTCGACAGACCGGGCTCGGTGATTTCAATGGGGAGACAGAAGTGACCCCCGAAAGCGAGTCGGTCGAGACGTTTACGGTGTTGACAACCGAGCCGAACGAGGTCGTCGAACAGCTCCATCACAGAATGGCGGTCGTTCTCACACGAGAAGAGGAAAAACGCTGGCTCGACGGCGCCGACGTTTCTTTCGAGCCGATAGCTCCAGAACCGCTCCGTTCGTATCCGATCTCGAAGGCCGTAAATTCGCCAGCGAACGACAGTTCTGAGCTCGTTCAGCCGATCGGGTGACCCCTCCGATGACGTCAGAACACATAAACGACGCGCAGTCAACAGTTCTATAGATGTCTTTCATCGATCGGATTCCGGATCCACCTGCGCTCATCAAAAGCGGGGATCGCGATTCGGATCCGTTTCTCGATCGCGCGGCCCGCTGGGCAAACCAGCTGACGTATCGAGAGATCCCGAAGCCGGTTAGACGATGCTCGAAAATGCAACTTACGGGCAGTATCGCAGCCGCGCTCTGGACGCGAACACACCCACTCGGCGATCGGATTCGAGCGACGATTGAGACGGATGCCGACGACGGGCAAGCGACCAGTCTCGCGGGCGCGAAAGCGAGCCCCGAAACCGCCGCCTCGAGCAACGCCGCATTAGCATCGGGACTCAACTTCGATGATGCCATTCTCGGCGGTTACAGCGGCAGAAGCAGCGTGTTCGTGCCGCTGGCGTACGCCGAAGCTGGCGAGATGGACGGTCGCAGACTGATCGTCGCACAGACGGCCGCAAACGAGATCGCGAGTCGGATCGGAGCGGCGGCCGCGATCGGCCAATTCGACGAAGAGCAAGCCGCGTATATCCACGCAGCCGGTGCAGCCGTTGGTCGATGTGTCATCGAGGGTGATAGCGCCGAGACTCTCATTGACGCGCTCGGGACAGCGTTGTCACATCCCCCACAGTCGCTCGAACCGTCGATCTTCGGCGCCGAAACGAGGATTTGGGGTGCCAGCGAGGCGATCCGAAACGGCATCGCCGCCGTCGATAGTGCCCGGAGCGGAATTACTGCTCGGAGCGATCTCCTGGAAGGGGACGGCGGACTGTTGGAAACCGTCCCAGAACGTCCATCACCAGCATATCTTTCCGGGCTGGGGGACCACTGGCATACACGGACACTTACTGTCAAGCAGTTTCCGGGAAGCACGCTCGTCGCCGCGCCGATCGAAGCCGCCCTCGAGGCTCGCGGTCGTTTCGACCGGGGGCGAACGGCGGTTCGTACAGTAGACGTATTCGTTCCCTGGGAAACAATCGATTCGGCCACGAGAGCCGACCGGTACGGTGGCGATCAGGACCGGTCGTGGCCGACGGTTTCACGTTCGGTACCGCATCGAGTCGCAGCTACCCTCGTCGACGGCGAACCGACGCCGAAACGGGTAGGTGCTCGGACGGAAGCCATTCGGTCGATTACCGAACGGGTGACCGTCCAGCACGATCCCCGATTGACGATCGAGGCCGTCACATCCGAGGCCCAAACCAGCGTCACACTCGGCGATGGTCGACTCGCCACCGTTCGGGCGGTCGGAAGACTCGGCCCGAAAACGTCGCTTCGTCACCTTCCGACGGTGCTCCGTGCAGGGCGTCCACGATCGCCACCGGAGACGACGGCAAGCGCAGAGCGACGCTTCGGGGCTCGACTCGTCGTGACGACAGCCAGCGGACGGACGATCGAAACGGCGGTCGATCGGCCGGCCGGATTCGCCGGCGCCCCACCGGCCGAAAGGCGCGCAATCGCGCGAAGGAAATGTCGACTCGGGTTGGAAGCACTCGGTGTCGACGAACCGACAGCTCGACGGCATACGGAGTCGTTGTTAGCGATCGAAGCATCCGAGACAGTCTCGATCGCTCGGGTGCTCGAGGCGGTCGACGAGCGTGATGACAACACGTAAGAAAGTGGCGACCGCCCACCCGATATGAAGCACGCACGCATCGAGACGGAAGCGGGAATACTCGAAGGCGAATACGACGACGGCACCGTTCACACTGAAGCAGGGACCTACGGCCCTGAAGAGTACGAGTTGCTCCCGCCGTGTGAACCATCGGCACTCTACTGTATCGGCAAAAACTACGACGAGACGATCGACCAGATGGGATACGAAACGCCCGAGGAGCCAACGTTCTTCATCAAACCACCGGTATCGCTTCATCCGCCGGAAACGCCGATACCGTATCCGGGTTTCACGTCGGAGCTGACCTACGCGGGCGAGCTGGCCGCGGTCATCGACACCGAGTGTAAAGACGTCGAGGAAAGCGAAGTCGACGACGTCGTGCGCGGTTATACGATCCTCAACGATCTGGACTGTCTCGATCAGGAATGTCTGTCGGCGCGGAAAGCCTTCGACGCTTCGGGACCGCTCGGACCGGTCATCGCCGACATCGAACCCGTCGGCGTCGAGATGACGACACACATCAACGGAGAGCGTCGGCAGAAAGATAGCACCGACAGTATGTTGATCAAACCGCGAGAGATCATCTCGTTCCTCTCGGAGCGGGTGACGCTCAAACCGAACGACGTCGTCAGCTTCGGCAGTCCTGCTAACCCCGGTTTGATCGAGTCTGGCGACGAAATCGAGATCTACTATGAGGGGATCGGAACGCTTCGGAACACGGTGGCGTAATCGGTTACCCGATATCGACCACGAGAACGGGATCTTCAGCCTGTTTGACGACTCGCTCGGTCGTACTTCCGAGATTCAGTCGCTTTTCCCGTCCGGTCCGCCCCTGTGTACCGATCACCAGCAGGTCGATCGCTTCCTCCTCGAGGTACGAGAGAATTTCACGGTACGGGACGCCCTCCGGTGTCGCTGTCGTTATCTCGACCTCGGAAGCGTCCGCTTTGGCCGCCAACTCCTCGACCGAAGCGGTGGCCTCCTCGGACAGTTCCGCGCGAACATCCGGTGTCTCTTCGACGTCGGCCGCCAGAATGACCCGGCGGTCGACGACAGAGACGATATGGAGGTCAGCATCGTAGGCGTCCGCAGCACCGAGGGCGTGTTCCAGCGCCTCGTCGGCACCCTCGCTTCCGTCGGTCGGTAAGAGGATCGAATCGTACATACTGCTCTCTCAGAGGGCCATCCACTTGAAATGGGTCGTCGATAACGGCCCCGAAACGAATCGATCGGACCTGTCGACGGCGGTAACCGGCCGTGGGAACTCATACGAATGGTCGTAACGAGTTACCGGCGATCGCTAACAGGGATTGTCGTAACCGGCTGCACGGCTCCGAGCGACCGTCCGCCCCACGCCTCTCGAAGGGGCGACAATCCACGACCCACGAATTGCGATCATCCCCGTGAGGACGGGGCGAGCGAGCACCGATACAAGACGACAGCGATCCGTATCAGCGCTCGAAACGAATCCGAGGTTGAAATACTGAACACGTGTGGGTTACATATGGCAACTGACGGCACCCATACGTCCGACCGCGTCAGAACCGAACCGATGGGGGACGCGTATATCTCTCCGACCGTCGACTTTCTTTTGATTCTGTTTCTCGTATCGGTGCTCGCCGTTGCCACCGTTGCAATTATACTCCCCTGAGTTCACGGGAGAGGTGTGACAGACGAGGACACCGTTCCGATACTCGGCGGGAACGAGCGGTTGCTCTGGATCGCGGCGATTCTCTTTTATGGCGTCGGTGATACGGTCACGACGTTCTGGGGGCTCTCCCTCGGTGGGATCGAGGAGGCTGGACCGATTGCCGGACCGCTCATCGACGAGTACGGGCGAATCGCGCTTATCGGGGTCAAAGCCGCGGTTTTCCCGTTGTTTTATATCGTCTGGCGAATCCTCAGAACACCCGGGAGGGTCGCGGTTCCGTTCGCACTGGCGCTCGTCGGATTGGTCGTGACCGTCTGGAACCTCCTCGTCATCACGAGCGTATTATAGCGTCGGGTAACGTGAGTATCACCATGTTCGAAACGATCGTCGCTCCGATTGACGGCAGCGACCACGCCGACCGCGCAACCGATCGCGCGTTCGAGATCGCCGCCCATCACGGCTCGTCGGTTCACGTCATCTGTGTGGTCGATACGGGTCCGCTGGGTAGCTATCGGCTGCCCGGTGAAAGCGAGAACGCAGAGGAGGTACTGCGAAAGCGAGCGGAGACGCTCGTTGCAGAGGCGAAAGAGCGGGCAGGAGAAGGGATCGACGTGACGACAGCGACTCCGACCGGAACCGCGAAAACGGAGATTCTGGAGTACGCTGACTCGGTAGACGCGGGTCTCATCGTGATGGGAAGCAGAGGGCTCGACGGCGTCGATCGACTCATGCTCGGTAGCGTCACCGAACACGTGACCCGGACGAGCGAGATCGACGTACTCGTCTGTGGCGACGGCTAATCGAGATCCGCGGCGAGTCGGTTGACCGCCTGTGTTCGGGTACCGAATCCCCACCCGGCAAGCGCGAGACCGAGGTAGACGGCGACAGCCGAGAGGAGGTGTACAAGCGGCGCAGTTTGAAGTGTCAGCCCCGCCGTATCCAGCAGTCCACTCACCACGACGGCGAAAAGAAACAGCGCGACGCCGAGATCGGTCACACGCATATTCGGCATGGTATCAGAAGGGGAGCGAAGCCGTCCGAGACCGTAAAAAAACAACAGATAGCTCCCCCACCCGACGACGAGAAACGGGAGCGCACGTGTGAAATTACCGGGGAGATAGCGGGGCAAAAAGAGGGCGTGTACGACAACAGTCGCGGTCAATGCGGCGATACAGACGCCGACCAGCAGTTTCTTCGGTTCCGATACGGGAGGCATAGCGGAGTCACGACCGCACGAAACAAAAGTCCCGGCGTTCCGCGCTGTCAGAGCGGACTAAAAGAGCAGTGAAACGAGTTGATAGAGCAGCCCGAATCCGAAGATAGCGATGAGTACGACGGTCGTTCCGACGACGACGGGCGAGAGGTACTCCTCTTCTTTGATGATGTACTCTTTCATAGACGTGTATCTGATACCGGCGTTTGGTCGCGAGTTTACTTATGCGTAGCGCTTCGAGAAGGAACGTCAGACGGCCGATCGACGGCCGCAGACCCCAAAGCTATATTGACGGCGCTCCGGGGTACCGATATGGACTTCGCAGAGGCAGACGTACATCGAAGACTGGACGTCGACGGCCGCCCGCTCGAGGAGGGATACGAGCCGCCGCTTTCGGACGAACGAATGCGGGAACTGTACCGAGACATGCGGCTCGCCAGACATTTCGACAAGCGAATGATAAGCCTCCAGCGGCAGGGTCGGCTCGGGACCTACGCCTCCTCGGCCGGTCAGGAAGGTTCACAGTTCGGCTCGATGTACGCGCTGGCCGACGACGATTGGATCCTCTATCAGTATCGCGAACACGGTTCGGTTATCGATCGCGGAGGCCTCGCAGAGTACGTCAGCTACTGGATGGGCTATGAGGAAGGAAACGCCGAGTTGACCAGACACCACATCGCGCCACTCAACATCGGTATCGGGGCACACATTCCACACGCAGTCGGGATGGCCTGGGCGTCAAAACTGAAGGGTGATGAGAACGCCGTCGTCTGTCACTTCGGGGACGGATCGACGAGTCAGGGTGATTTCCACGAGGCGGCGAACTTCGCCGGTGTGTTCGACGTCCCGGTCGTTCTCATGTGTAACAACAACCAGTGGGCGATCTCGGTGCCGGCCGAAGAACAGACCGCGAGCCGGACGTTCGCCCAGAAGGCCGACGCCTACGGGTTCCCGGGAGTCAGAGTCGACGGAATGGATCCGCTCGCGACGTTCGAAGTCGTCACCGAAGCGGTCGAGCGAGCGAAAAACCTGGAGCAGTCCCACGGGGGCGAGACGGACGAGAAACCGATGCGGCCGACACTCATCGAAGCCGTCCAGTACCGCTTTGGCGCACACACGACCGCCGACGATCCGACGGTGTACCGGGACGACGAGGAAGTCGAACGCTGGAAGCGGTGGGATCCGATCCCGCGGATGGAGACGTATCTCAGAGAACGGGGAACACTCGACGACGAGACGATCGACGCCATCGAGACCGACGTCACGGAAACGGTCGCCGACGCCATCGATCGGGGGACCGACGTCGAACCCGATCCGGACAAGCTCTTCGACGACGCCTACGCGGAACTGCCGGACCGGATCGAACAACAGCGCGAGTACCTCCATCGACTTCGCGAGGAGTACGGCGACGAGGCACTGCTGAGAGAGCACTGAGCCGGCGGTATCGAGCAGTCATCTCGCGATCGGGGAGCGTTCGACAGGCGCGATCGTCGCCGAAACACTGTCCGCGGGGCGGAGCGTCGGCGTCAATCTGAGACCCTTAAGGGCGGTCTCGGGAACATCGATATCGAAATCTCGAACCAGGCGGGCCAAAACGAGCGTTGCACCGGCCAGAGCGAATCCGCGCCCGATGCAGGCGTGAGGGCCGCTGGAGAACGGGCGGTAGGCAGCGACCTCGTTCGGATCACGGCGGAGCCATCGATCGGGATCGAACGTCTCCGGAGCGTCGAAGTATCGGCCGTCCCGATGAATCGCCCAGAGTGGCATGACGATCGCCGAGCCGTTCTGGATGAGGTACCCGCCGAGTTCGACGTCGCCGCTGGCTCGCCGGAAGACGGCCCAGGCGGGCGGGTACAGTCGAAGCGCTTCCCTGTAGACTCGCTCCGTGTACTCTAGGTCGGCGAGATCGGCGTGCGTTGGTGGTCCATCTCCGAGTGCCTCTATCGCCTCGGATCGGACCCGCTGGCGGATTTCGGGATGCCATGACAGCAGACTCAGCGTGTAGGTGAGACTCAGCGCCGTCGTCTCGTGGCCGGCGATGAGGAAGGTAGCGACTTCGTCGCGGATCTGATTGTCGGAAAACTCGACGTCGGGATCGTTTTCGGCGCGAAGCAGCAGGGTGAGCATATCCGGAGTGTCGGGTTCCCCGCCGGTATCGAGCTGTCGTCGACGTCGCTCGATGAGTTCCTCGCTCAGCTCTCTGATCCCTGTTGCTGCGTCGCGAAACGCCCGCGATGTCCGAGTTGGCACCCAGTCGGGAAGGACGGTTTCGAGACCGAACTCGAACTCCTCGCCGGCAACGTGCATCCACTCGTGGAACTGACGTGCTCGCGCTTTACCGATCTCCTCGCCGAGGAGGATTTCGGAAGCGACTCGAACGGTCAAAGACGTCATTTCGCGGTGGAGGTCCGACTTCTGTGGGCCAGCCTCGGCCCATCGGGCAGCCTGATCGTGGATTCGCCGTCCGGTCGTGTTCGCGTAGGCGGTGATCTGTCGGCCGCCGAAGGCGGGTGCCATGATCGAACGCTGCTGTCGCCAGAGGTTCCCTTCGCTCTGTACCAGCCCGTTCTCCGCGATCATCGCGACAGCACCCCGTGCGGGGATGCGAGTGAAGTCGTCGGGACGCTCCAGTGCTTCAGCGACGATCTCGGGGCCGGTCAGGATGACGAGCGGTGGTCGCCCGGGGATCGAAATCGCCGTCCCGTCCTCAAAGCGGGCCTGGATACCCTCGAGAAATCGGACGGTGTCGGTCCCGAACCGGAGGGCGTTGAGCAATCCGGATTCCGGCGGTTCGGGGAGGTGGTGCGCCATACATCAAAGAGGGAAGCTGTACTATTGGCGGTTTCGTGCCCGGAAGCGTCTACCGGCTTTCGATCGATACGAGATTCGGCAGAGGTCAATTCGTCGTCGTGATCTCGATGACGTCCCGATGATCGAGTTCGGTGTCGGCACCGATCTGGCGTCCGGAGCGGACGTCGTGGGCGTGTAAGAACCCCTCGCCGATGTCGGTGTGAAGCGAGTAGGCGAACTCCTCGGCGGTCGATGCGCCCGGAAAGACGAAACAGTCCTGCAGGAACGTCCCGTCGTCCTGCGGCTTTCTCGCGCCAGGGAAGACTGCGATCGCGCCGAGCTCCTCGAACAGCGCCGTCTCGATCGCGCGCTGGACACCCGTTTCGCCGAACGATCCGAGAAACTCTCGAATCTGTTCGAGCCCGTCGCGTTTCGCCTCGGGGAGTTCCTCGGTCACCTCGAAGTCGTCGTCACCCGGTCGGTACTCGAGGACGTCGGCTTCGTGACCTTTTTTGAGCGCCTTCTCGGCGTGGGCGGAGACGGGAATCACCGTCAGGTGATCGTAGTCCGGATCGTCGGTGATCTCGGCGTAGTTCTCGCGGGCGGCCTCGGTGTCGGCTTTGTTGGCGGCGACGACCATCGGTTTGGTCCGAATCCGGATTTCGCGGGCGAGCGTCTCGCGGTCCTCGGCGTCCCACGTCTCGGGATCGAGTTCGAGATCGAGCCCGAGAATCACCTGTTTGAGTTCCTCCTCGGAGATACCGAACGCCGACATCTGCTCGGCCAAATCGGCCTCGATGGCTTTCTCCTCGCCCGCATAGCCCGACCGATAGCGCTCGATCCCCTTCTCGAGGATATCGAGATACCACATGTCGAGTTCGGCCTCGAGAAATTCGATATCCTCGCGGGGGTCGTGTTCCTCGGTCGGTTCGCCTTCGAGGTCGGTCTCACCGGTGAAATCGACGACGTGAATCAACACGTCAGCCTCGTTGAGATCGGTCAGGAACTGGTTGCCGAGCCCTTTCCCCTCGTGGGCCCCGGGGACGAGGCCGGCGACGTCGACGAGTTTGATCGGGACGAAGCGGACGCCGTCGGCACAGTAGCCGTGATTCGGCGTGCAGGTGTGGCCGAACTCGGGGGCCGCACAGTCGACGCGGACGTACGCCTCCCCGACGGTCGGGTTGATTGTCGTAAACGGGTAGGCACCCTCCGGGACGTCGTTCATCGTCGCCGCGTTGAAGAAGGTGGACTTGCCGACGGAGGGCTTGCCGACGAGCCCGATCGTATAGCTCATACTCGTTCCGGAGTCGAACGAACCGCTAAAGCGTTGTCAAACGTCTCTACCGCGAGTGTGTTTCTCTGACACGTGTGACACGAGGTGTCGATACTCCCGCATCTTTTTAAAAGGGGCGGCACGTAGGTAAACCGTGAGTGAAGAAACGGGGCGTCGAAACCTTCGAATGCCCAACGATGACGAACTGTTCGCCGTGGTGACACAGCACGACGGTGGGAACCACGTCCGCGTCCAGTGTGAGGACGGCAAAAACCGGATGGGCCGGATCCCCGGCCGCATGAAATACCGCGTCTGGATCAACGAGGGCGACACCGTCCTCGTCGAACCGTGGGACTGGCAGGACGAGAAGGCCAACATCGAGTGGCGCTACGACAGCCAGGACGCCGAACAGCTGCGCCGCGAAGGTCACATCGACTGAACTCGACGCCTTATCGATCGCACGACAGCCGACTGAGCCGAGCGGCCGCCTTTTTCGAGAGTATTTAAACAGCCAGTAGCCGAAATCGAGGAGTTCGACTCCCGGCGGCGATCGAACGCCCACGGAGCAGTCGCTCCTCGAGCGTGAAAATAAAGTCGAAATATAGTCGAAAACCTAACTCGGATCGATAGCGGGAGAACGGATCGACGTTACAGTCGAACGACGTTCTTCGCGCGGGGGCCCTTGGGGGCGTCCTCGATCTCGAACTCTATCTCGGTCCCTTCCGTGAGATCCTCGCCGCCAACGTCCTCCATGTGGAAGAAAACGTCCTCGTCGGAGTCCTCAGTATCGATGAAACCGTAACCGCCTGTGTCGTTGAAGAAGTCAACCTTACCGTCTGCCATTGCGAATAGGTACAAACTGCGGACGGGTATAAGGCCTTCGAATGTCTTCTCGATGGACGTTACGAAAGACAATGTACAACCAGCGAATCTGATGAGGCCCCTTCGCGAGCGCGAGATAGTAGATATGGACGCGAAATGAGCCACGAGAGCCGGTGTCAGACATCCGTTATATATACCCTTTGGCCGTGTTAGCCGCCAATTCGAAGCGGGATACGGGGTAAGATTCGCTTCTCGCCTTTAGTAGGGAAGGGTGTATACGCTCTGGTAACGTCCGAGCCGAATCCCCGACGCGTGGTGCAAGGGGGTTGGCGGGCGTGCAATAGAAAGCATGTTCGACACAGAAACCGAAAACAGGGACCGCGGTCAGGTGGGCATCGGCACGCTCATCGTCTTCATCGCACTCGTGCTGGTGGCGGCGATCGCAGCCGGTGTGCTCATCAACACCGCCGGGTTCCTCCAGACGCAAGCACAGAGCACAGGCGAAGAGAGTACAGAGCAGGTCTCGACGAATCTCGTCTTCCTGAGTACGACGGGTGAGGTTGTCGAAGATGAAGATGACAGCCCAGCCGGTGTCTCGTCGTTCAATACAACGGTTCAGCTCGGGCCTGGGTCGAGCGCGATCGATCTGAACGACTCGACAGTTTCGGTGTTCACCGATAGCGGCGACTCCGTTGAGTTCGATGGCATAGACCATGAGGATGGCGGACTCGAGCTGGACGGTGATTCAGTCCTGAGTACTGATTCGAGTGACGAGGACGCGACGGCGACGCTACAATTCAACGTGGAAGACGCGGGGATGGGAGAAGAAATAGACGGTGAAGATGCATTCGCAGCAGGCACGACGGTTGACATCGTGATTACGACCGCAGAGGGAACCCAGGCAGAGACCAGCTTCATCATCGAGGATCCCCTCGATCCGCAGCTTGACGACGGCGAAGAGATCCGACTCGACTGATCGGCGCTCGAATTCAGATGTTTCTTTTTTGAACGCTACGCTTCGATAGCGACAGCACCAACATCGAACGGTTTCACGCGTCGATTCGGCGAGTAACACCGCGAGGACGATTATTAAAGAGGAGACCGTTCTCTGTGGTAATGAACCGACGAATGTACCTCATAGGTGCCGCGGGTTTCGCAAGCACAGCCATCGCCGGCTGTCTCGGCGACGATTCGCCAGTAAGTGATGACACCCCCGAGACCGACGAGGAACACGTCGCGGAGCTGCGCGCTGAAATCGACGAGCGGGGCGTCGACTACGAGAGCGTCGACCTCGAAGACGACGTCGTCGAGATAGAGCACCGCCACGACGACGACCCCAACGACGCGATCGCCAACGTCGCGATGGCGTTCGTCGAGCGAATCGCCGACAAATGGGACGTCGAACGGCTCGATGGATATCTAAGTATCGACGACGGCAACGACTGGACCTGGTACGCCGAGGCCGAGTGGGCCAGAGCGTACGCCGACGGCGAGATCGACCCCGCAGAGTACGGCGACCGGCTCAGCGAGACGATGACGATGGTACTCGACGGCGGGGAAACGGCCGATTGATCGCCCGAACGGGTTCCGATACTGCCGGCTGTAACGACGTCGGACAGTAGCGTCCGACATCCCGTGGTTCAGCCCGGCTAGTGTCGAACCGCTCGAGGGAATCTTCACGGACGTGCAGCCGGCGATATGAGGCACCCCCAAACGCGGACGGGCGCGTGCGAATCACGGCTGGTTTCGGGGGCTGAAACGAACTGCTGGCTTTAGTGGGAGACAGCAGTACCTACGGACGAGCGCGGAACCGGTGGCGGGATCGACCGTCGTGACTGGATCGACTCCGGGAACGAGCGCCCATCGGAAACACACCGACGAATGATAGACGATCATAGCTGGCGAGGACACTGCGGGACGAGCGCCACCGAGAGCGCCGCCAGTCGGTCCTGCAGCGAGGTGATCGCCCGTGGGCTTTAGCGTCAGCGGGTCGGCGGCGATCGTTTTCGTCGGCGTGGTCGTCGCCGCCGGCATCGCGATCCCGTCGATCGTCGGCAGTTTCGGTTCGATGGCCGGGGCACAGGGTGCACAGACCGATCGAGGAGTCGAGGCGCTGAACACCGACATCGTGATCGAGACGACGACCTACGACGACACCGAGGAGGAACTGGAGGTCCAGTTGCAAAACGCGGGAAGTACGACGCTTTCGGTCGACGATACGTCGGTGCTCGTCGACGGCTCGATTCCCCCGAGTGGGGACGTCACGATCGAGGTGGAAGACGACGTCGGCGCGGAGCTTTGGCTCCCCGCCGAGACGCTCAACGTCACAGTCGAGAACGTCGGTTCCGAGCCCGAACGCGTGAAGATCGTCACCGAAAACGGCATCGCCGAAACGACGGAGATCGAGGGATAAGATGAGCGGCGTCTCCGCCTCGACGATGGTGATTTTCATCGCGAGCATCCTCGTCGCGGCGGGCGTCGCCGGCACCCTCGTGACGACCGTCGGCGACATCTCGACGTCGGCGGAAACGCGAGGCGATGCGGTCACCGAATCGCTCGATTCGGACATCAAGCTGCTCAACGACGGCGGCGGTGCGGAGTTTTACACCGAAGACGACGAGGGCGAAGAGGAGTGGGACGCCAAGATAACCGCTTACGTCCGCAACACCGGTTCGACCACGCTCGTGAAGGATCCGGACGAAATCGACGTACTCGTCAACGGGCTGTTCGTCGAAACCGAGAACCTGAGGATCACGTCGATGAACGGCGACGACGAGCGGGCGTGGGCCGAAGGCGAAGTGATCGAGATCGTGATCGAACTCGACGAGCCGCTGGAGGGAAGCGGAAACCGGCTCACGATTTCGCCGGAAGGAACCGAACAGTCCCTGGAGTTCAGCGCCGATGGATAACCCATGAGATACCTGTATCCGACAATCGACGACACGCGCTCGCCCGGCGGTGATCGCCGATGAGCGGCGTCTCGGCGTCCCATCTGGTGATCTTCATCGCCAGTATCGTCGTTGCGGCGGGCGTTGCCGGCACCCTCATAACGCAGGTCGATCAGGTCAGCCAGTCGATCACCGATCAAAGCGAGGGGGTCGAAGAGCGGATCGACACCGACATCCAGATAATCAGCGATACGGGCAGCGAGGAATCGATCTACGACGGCGGGGACGAAACGCTCACGCTGTACGTCAAAAACACCGGCGACAGGGAGCTAGAGCCGCGTTCGGAAGAGATCGACGTGCTCGTGGAGGGACGTTTTAACACCCCGGCGGATGTAGATCGGGTCGAGGAGGGCGACGAGACCGTCTGGCCGCCGGGCTCGGTCGTCGAGATCACCGTCGAGGACGTCGAGATCGATGGGCCGACCCGCGTGACGGTTTCGATCAACGAAAACGAGGACACGATCCGATTCCGCGCCTGAACACAGAACCATGACCGAAGACAGATCCAAGGACCGCGATCCCGACGACGAACACACCGACCCGGACGTGCCGTCCGAGCCCGACGCCGGAGCCGAGGGGGGTTCCGTACTCACTCCGGAAGAGCTCGATATCGCCGAAAGCGAGTACGTCGAGCCGCTCGACGACGACGGCAGGTACGTCGTCTCCGCTGGGGGCGGGCCGCCGAACGTGCCGGATTCACGGGGGCAGAAAACGGAAAAAAGCGGGGAGGCCGACCGAAAGCGTGACCCGACGGGACGAGAGGTTCCCGACGGGAGTCGTCCGCCATCGGATCAAATGCGAAGCCCCGAGGCCGCCCGCACGCTACTGGCCGAGGAGCTGGAACGTTCGAACGCCCGGTATGGGATCGATATCGTCGCGCGCTTCGAGGGAAACACCGTCCGACACCGCACGGCCTCCGATGACGTGATCGCGACCTTCGAGAACCTCGTTCAGTGGTACGCCAGACACGTCACGGACGGCACGCCCGCCGAGGAAGTGATCGATATCCTGCTCAGGGAGTCGGGGTTCGCCGAAACCGAGACGCCGAACCTCGCGACGTTGCTCGAACAGCACGATCTCGATCAATCGGATTCGATCGCCGATCTCGTCGGGGCGATCCGCGAAGAGAGCGGGCGAAACTGACCACCGTCTCCGGCTCTCGTTCTGTTTCGAACGCTGAGTGGGCGGTTAGGTTCACATACTCGCTCGTCGAAACAGCGGTAGAGATGGATGTCCTGATCGCGGACGACTCAGAGTTCATGCGTAGCCTCCTGCGGGAGATCCTCGAAGGCGAGTACGCGATCGTCGACGAGGCCGAAAACGGTGTCGAGGCCATAGAGCTGTATAAAAACCACGACCCCGACGTCGTGATGATGGATATCGTGATGCCGATCCGAGACGGGATCGAGGCGACGAACGAAATCACCGACGCCGATCCCGACGCGAAGGTCATCATGTGTACGAGCGTCGGCCAAGAGCAGAAGATGAAACAGGCCATCCAGGCGGGCGCGGAGGGTTACATCACGAAGCCGTTCCAGAAGCCGAGCGTCCTCGAGGAAATCGAGAACGTGGTGGCCGGCTAGGATGCAGATCGATATCGACGCGCTGGAGACCTACAACGCGTTGGCACGGGACGGAGCGAGATCGGCTGCGGGCTCGCTGTCACAGCTGACGGGGATCGATACTCACGTCGAGGTGACGAACGTCTCGCTTATGACGCCGGCAGATCTCGAATACGAGTACGTCGGCGGCGAGTTCTCCGGTGTCCGCGTCGAACTCGGGGGCGCGCTCGCGGGGGAGACGATACTGACCTTCGACTCGAACGCCCGGGAGGTCATCGCGGAGACGCTCGCCCCCGGCGGAAGCGACGATATTCAGCGGAGTTCGATCGAGGAGGTCGGCAACATCATGGCGAGCGGTTTCATCGACGGCTGGGCGGATCACCTCGGCGCGGTCATCGATATCTCACCGCCGACCTTCATCGAAGGCTCTGGAGCGGACGTACTGGCGGCGTCGACAGCGGACACACGGGAGCAGGTGTTCGTCTTCCGGAGCCGCGTTGAATCGGCGGCCGAGCCGATAGATTTTCACATCTTGCTCGTTCCCGAACGGGAGAGTCTCGCCGAGGCGCTCGGATCGACGAGCGAGGAAAGCGTCTCCTTCGAGAAGTTCGAGGTGTTCAATCGGATGACGAAACACGGCGCCGAACGGGCGGCTGGGAACATCACGACGATGACGGGGATCGAAGCGGACGTCGAGGTAAATCGCATGAGCTTCGTCCCGATCGACGACGTCCCGGCCGAAGCCGGCGACAAGCGGTACATCGGGACGGTTATGGAGTACACCGGAAAGCCCAGCGGGTATCTCGTCATCCTGTTCGATCAGCCCTCCGCCGAGGCTGTCGTCGACGCGTTGGTCCCGACCGAAACGGACGGAAGCTGGTCACAGATAGAACAAAGCGCGATCAAAGAGCTGGGAAACATCATGACGAGCGGCTTCATCGACGGCTGGGCGAACGTTCTGGAGAGTTCGATAGATCACTCGCCACCGAGGTTCGTCTCCGATATGGGATCGTCGATCATGAGCCCGATCGTCGGGCGGATGGCGCGCACGCAGGAACACGCCTTCCTGCTCGATTCGATGATCCACACCGAGGGCGACGGCGCCTTCCGGTGTGAGTTACTCGCGTTGCCCGACGAGTCGGAGCTCCGGGAGGTGCTGGGCGAACTACTCGTCGAACGTGCCGACAGAACGCACGTCGATCCGAGCGAGGTGTTCTGAAACGTGGCGAGGCTCGTCGAGGGACGGGCCGGGATCACCGATCGGATCAAAGTCTCGGTCGCCGACTACGCCGTCGCCTCCGAAGGGCTGTTGACCACGAGCGGGCTCGGATCGTGCCTCGGGATCGTGATCTACGATCCGAAAGCCGGTGTCAGCGGGCTCGTCCATCCGATGCTTCCGCACAGAGATGGCGACGAAACCCGCCCGCCGGAGCGGTTCGTCGACTCGGGGATCGACCGCCTCATCGAGGAGTTGCTCGCGTTCGGTGCCGACGAGGGATCACTGCGGGCGAAAATAACGGGCGGTGCTGCGATCATCGAGTTCGAAAGCGACGACGAGTCGATCGGCGATCGGAACGTCGAGACAGCGCGTGAAACGCTGTCCGACCGGGGAGTTGAGATCGTCGGCGAGGAGGTCGGCCACAACTGTGGGCGAACCGTCCACGTCGACGCAGAGAGCGGCTCGGTTACGGTCAAACGGACCGACGGCGTCGATACGGAACTGTAGGTTCGAACGACAGCGTTCCGAGAGCGTTTACTTTCACTTTCACTCCGGGGACGGCTGGCCGTTTTATTCCTCTCCGTACAACTGTCGTATATGTCAGTGGAATCTACCCAGAACACGGAGGGACCGCGTCAGGCTCAGGTCCTCGAGATCGGCGATCTCCCGGTCTCGGAGGTCCGACGATACGCTCGACAGGCGGGCGACGTCTACTTCGAGCGCCGGGGCGGTCGGACGTTCCTCGTGTCCGATCTGTAACTCGCGGACGGCGACGAACGATTTTTCGGGGCGCACCTGATAGGAGTTGCCGTGCAAGCTGTCGTTCCAGCTGCCGGACGCGGTTCGCGACTCGATCCGTTGACCGACGATCGACCGAAAGCGCTCGTCGAAATCGACGGGAGGCCTCTCCTGTCGTACGTTTTCGATGCGCTTCCACCGTCGATCCGCGAGTACGTCGTGGTGGTCGGCTACCTCGGCGATCAGATTCGCGACCGGTTCGGTGATCGCTACGGGGGGACGCCGATCACCTACGTCGAACAGCCGCGTCGAGAGGGACTCGCCGACGCGGTCTACCGGACGGACCCCGTCGTCGAAGGAGACTTCGCCCAGCTAAATGGAGACAACGTTCTCGCGGGGAACGTCACCGAGGTTATACGGACACATCGGGCACGGGACGCCGACGCGACGCTACTCGTCGAGCGCGTATCGCGCGAGCGCGCGACGCGCGGCGGCGTTCTCTCCATGGAGGACGGCGCGGTAACGGGCATCGTCGAAAAGCCGGACGAACCGCCGTCACGGCTCGCGGTGACCGGCTGTTTCGCCTTCTCGCCCCATATCTTCGAGGCGATCGAAGCGATCGAACCCTCGAATCGTGGCGAGTACGAACTCCCGGATGCGATCGAGTACCTCCTCGGGCACGGCGGTCGGATCGAGACGGTCGCTCTCGATGGGTGGCGGGTCAACGTCAACACGGAAGCCGACATAACGCGCGCCGAAGAGTGGTTATCCGGCGGGTGAGACGAAAAGGCATACATACGAACGTTGCCCATTCGGGGTATGGACCGCCGGGACGTACTCGTCGTTCTCGTCGCCGTTGGAATGGCGTGTACGCTCGTTCCGGTCGGGGGTGTCGTCGCCGAGTCACCGACCGACGCCGCGGTGGCGCACTCGACGGCCGGTGTCGACGCGGTGGTAAACGACCGGTTCCGCCACGGGACTGTCTCGAACGGACTCGCTCGCGAGGACACCGACGGCGTTCTCGAACAACCGACGCGGAAGCACATCTACGAGGCGGTTACGGAATCACCCGGGATCGGTCTCGGGGAACTGTCCGAGACCGTTTCCGTAACCCGATCGACGGCGCGCTATCATACACAGATACTCCGATCGGCCGGATTGATCGAATCGACGACCGTCGGTGGCACGCTCCGGTTCGCCCCGGCCGAGGCCGACGCCGAACTCGCCGGCGTCTTACACGCCGAGCCGACCAGCGCAGTCATCGAGGCCGTCGCCGAACACGAACCGGCCTCCGTGTCGGCGATCGCCTCGGCGACCGATCGAGCGCCATCGACGGTCTCTCACCACCTCTCGACGCTGGAAGAACGGAACGTCGTAGAGCGCGAGCGGGCGGGCGAAGCGGTTGTGACGACGCTCACCGACAGAACGCGGTCCGCGATCGGATCGGCCGATGCTCGAGCGATAGCGGACGATTAATCCAGCCGTTCGGAGCCTTCCATATGTCGTCGGGACAACTCGACGTATCGCTCGCCCGCCTCGGTCCAGTAAGAATCCTCGATGTCTTTGATCTTTTTCGCCGGTGAACCGGCATACAGCGTTTGTGATTCGACCTCGGTATCTTCCGTGACGAGGCTGTTCGCTCCGACGATGGCCTGCTCGCCGACGACGGATCGATCGAGGACGGTCGCGCCCATCCCGACGAGCGCCCGCTCTTCGACCGTCGAGGCGTGGACGATCGCGGTGTGGCCGACGGTCGCATACGGGCCGATTTCGACGCCCTCGTGAACCACGGCGTTGTCCTGAATGTTCGCGCCCTCCGCGATCGAGATTGTACCGTCATCGCCGCGCAAGGTCACGTTCGGCCAGACGCTCGCGTTCGGCCCGATCGTCACGTCACCGATGACGACCGCCGCGGGATCGACGTAGGCGCTTTCGTGGATATCCGGCTCGGTTCCTTCGAAACTGCGGATCATACGCTAGCTCTCGGCAGTGGGGTGTTAAACGCTACCGTTATCGGACGCTTCGACGGCGGAAAGCAAAATCGGACACATGCCGGCAAACGCTGGTCGCAGGGTGGGAAAATCTGACAGATCGAGACCCGGACAGCCAAATTTAAATACTTCGAGTCCCCTTGGACAAACTGCAATGACACAGCACGAGGATACGTCGGCTTCGCCGGCGGATCGAGTTCTTCCAGGGCACACTAGATAGTACCTCAGAGATAAGTGAGGCCCGAATTTTCGATACGACGCTGCGCGACGGCGAACA
>LKMJ01000969.1_pt1 | contig 24210 bp, 23 predicted proteins | sample 643391 | NCBI WGS metagenome assembly LKMJ01 (sample SAMN04112250, study PRJNA286221) | soda lake metagenome | biome: soda lake; feature: Kulunda Steppe; material: water; isolation source: sample PL-Br10 brine of Picturesque Lake | place: Russia: Kulunda steppe | collected 2010-07
GACTGATAGTGAGAAGGGTTATCGTGGCGAGCCAGAGATTTCGAGACGTACCCAGTCCGGGCCGTTTCTCGGTTCCGATCAATGGAACGTCTGGACTTCCACGATAACCGATATGACCTGTTTGCGCTATGGCATGGAAACTAGACAGTCAGATGTGACTCCATCCAGTACTACGACAGTATACCGGTTGTCTCAAGCGACGAAAAACCAGATCTACGAGGACACCGATTCTGTGAACCACGTCTGGCAGTATGGTTAGGATGTTAGTTCGAAAAGCGAGTACTGACTAGTCAGGTACTATCTACAAATTATTTTGGTTGGTAGTGAATAATAGAATGACAGTAGAGATTGATGAGACAACACCGATACCAGAGTCAACGGTTGCCGAGGCTGCAACCCAACTGAGCGAATCGTTCAAGCAGATGCAGGAAGCGACCGAGGAGCTTTCGGGTGTCATGACAGAGCTCTCGGATGGGTTTGCGTCAGTCAGCGAGTCAGCAAAATCGCGGGAAAAGCGGACAGCTCGCCAGCCAGCCAGTCCAACCGGAACGGATCGACCGCAGATGGCGGCTGACGACTAAGATTTACGGGGCGAGTCTGTTTTTGCGGTTTTTCATATGCTCTTCGTAGTACTCGAACGTGATCGGACACCAGTCAGCAGCTAGCTCGAGGATCTGTTCGGTCATAGTTCGAATCTCCCACTGGGCGTCTGCAGCTGCTCGCATATCCGCGACGTGCATCAACATCCGGGCGTTCATCGACATGACCACATTCACTTTCGTCCCGATTGGAAGCACATACCGTGCATCCTCCGGTGGCAAGCCTAACTCCAGTAGTTCCTGGTAGGATTCGAAGGCGTCTTCGATGGTATCTCGGAATAGCTCCTCGCGTTTTGCCGCGGTTTCGTCGTCGACTGTGCCCGTTTCCTGATTGCGGCCGACCCAGTCGGGGTCACTCACCGACGGTGGGATGACGACCATTTCACCATCGCGGACTTTGGCAGGGTCGACTTCGTCGAAGGAAACATACCGCATCGACTGCACGTCGAAAGAAACGTGACGGTGTCGAGTGATCTGTGCCATACACGACCGACTGATTCCCTTGATCGCGAACGTGGCGTGTGGATGCTCGAAGGGTCCGAAGTGGCCGTGTTCCAGTAGGTGATAAATAAGTGTCTGCTTTCGGTCTGTGAGTGTTTCACCCTCTACACTGGCCATCACATCCTCGAAGGCTGTTTCACCGACAAACTCCTCCATGTAGTCGTTGCGGGCGGCCTGACAGATGAGTCGCTCAGGCTCTTCCGTTGCTTCGAGTAGCTGAACCTCCATACAGGGTCGACTGAACCGCGGAGGGATATTCCTACTGATTACGCTGTCGCAACAGAGGAAAGTTCACCAGCAAGTGCATCTAGCAGGGCCTCGCGAGCACTCTCGCGCTCACCAACGAGGAATTCGATGCGCCCTTCGCGAGCACCCCGAACATCGAGTGCAGCACCAGGTGCGGCTTCGCGTGCGGTTTCGGCGACCGTTCTGACATCGATGTCCAGGTCGCTCCGGATGTACGCCTCGTCTTCGTCGATGCCGATCAGGGCGATACCCTCCTCGCGGTTACGGCGGTAGAGTTCATCCAACAAGAGTGGTTCGGGTGGGAACTCATACCGGTGTGTGTACGCTTCGGTGTCGAGGACGAGAATCGTCTCCTCGCCGGCATCGAACTCCTCGATGTTTGCGTCTGCAGTGTCGATCTCCGCGTCCATCCGGGTGCGGTACTGCTCACTTACGTGATCGGCGAGACCGACTGGATCCTCGGCATCGTCAGCAAAGAGGATATCCGAAATGAGTTCGCGTTTGTCCTCGTAGGACTGGTAGAAAGCCTTGAGCGCGATTGCCTCCCGGAGCTTTCGGGTGTCTTCTTCGCTGTAGCCTGCCTCGGAGGCGAGGTCAGTGTACTGTTCGGGCGTATTTTCCCAGAAGCTGACTGCTGGAAGGTGAGCGAGGTCATCGCGCACGTCAGTGTTGACCTGTGCTGCGAGGTTCGCACCGAGGACTGTCGCGGTCGTTTCGTACTCCTGGTCAGGACTGACAAGGACATCGACTGCCTCTTTGACACCCTCTTCGATGGCTCGCTCGTCGATGACGACACGGCGGGCGTCGTAGGTATCGAGCAAATCGAACCCGTCGATGGACTCGGCGGTCCCGCCAGCCGCGACGAAGACGAAAAGCGGTAGCGTCTCGCCGTGGCGGTCGCGGTTCTGGAGCATCGTCGTCACGTCCTTGGTCGCGTCGTCCATGTCGTACACCGAGCCTTCGAGCGGTCGCCGATCGAAGTAGTGATACTCCGCTTCGGCAGTCCCGTGTTCGTTACGGACGAGCGGGAGCGTTGCGCGCTCGATTGCCGAACTCGCAAGGTAGCCATCCGCCGATCCGGCGTGGCGAACAACGATTGGGCGGCCTTCGATGACGGCCCGGCGAATCGCTGTTGCACCGTCACGGATCGGTTCGGCGATAGTCTCGACTGCCTCGTCCGAAGCGAGTGAGTCGAACTCGCCAGGGCGAGCGCGCTGGATGACTGCTTCTTGCATCCGCTCGGTGACTTCCTCGCGTTCGTCCTCGGTGAGCGAGACGAGCGCCTCGGTTTCGACCTGCAACTCGCCACGGCGTCGCTCGACTTCCCCTTCGATGCGGACGATGTCGCCTTCACCGGTCTCGGGGTAGGCACGAACGCCTGCTTCCTCGAAAGCAGCACACTCGACGGATCCCGTCTCATCGCGAAGTTCGAAAACCGTCGGTCCACTGGTCTGGCGAGCAGTCTCGATTTCACCCTCCAGTCGGACGCGTTTGCCGACATACTCTTCGAGCTGGTCGACAGTCACCGATTCAGCTTCAGGTGTCGATTCAGTTTCGGGTGTCGATTCAGTTTCGGGTGTCGATTCTGTCTCGTTGCTCGTCTTGGCTGTGTCCTGTTCTTGTTGGGCTGGTTTTGCCTTCGAGACATCAGCAGCGGTTGGCTTTTTCTTGTTTGGTTCGTCAGTGTCACCCTCGTCTTCGTCAGGGAGCAACTCCTGGTCGGCACTCGGGTCGTCGATGAGTGCGCCCCGGAAACGGGACTTGTCTTGCCGAATCGACCAGCCAAGATCGACGTTTCCGTTGTCTCTAACGTTCTGTACCTGTACGTAGACGGCATCGCCTGGTTCGAGGTCCATGCTGTCGAGGCGTTTGTCGAGTTCGCTTTTGTGAAGAAGACCGGTGACGCTGTCACCGATATCGACGAAAATACCGAACTCGGCGTAGCCATCGACCGTCCCTCGGTAATAGCGACGCGGTGTTAGTTCGTCCGGCTGTGATCCTCGGAATTCGAAGACAACATCTTCCTCGTGAAGCTCACAAACGCGGCCATCGACAGATGAACCACAGATGATACACGATCCCATTGGATTGAGCAAGCATTTCCGGCCTAAAACTGTTGTCGGATTGGCGCTGGCTCTCCAACCCATTGAGCCGGATTCACACGCGATGTAACAATAGGTAGTCATTTCGTCGCAATACGGAAAGAGACAACAGCAATCACGCTGTTTTTATACCACTGTGGACTATCACAGGGTAATGGATAGACGAGCGTTCATTTCAAGTGTTGGGGCGGGAACAGCCGCTGCACTCGCAGGGTGTACACTGGGAGCATCGGGGCGCGACGATGGATTGGTTGTCGGCACGTATTCGGCGTTTACGGACGCTGAAACGAGCAACCCAAGCGAGTGGGTCAAAGACACCTTCGAGGAGGAGCTCGGAGAGGAACTGACCTACGAAGCGCCAGACGGCGGTCTGGACCGCTACATCGAAGAGAAACAAGAAGGGAACGATATCGACGTAGATCTGTATCTTGGCGTCAACACGGACGAACTCGTCACCGCAGACGAAGAGCTCGATACTCATCTCTTCGAGGCTGATCTCGATATTGACGGGCAGGAAGATATCCAGTCTGGCCTTGAGATTGACCCACAAGGACGGGCAATTCCGTTTAATACTGGCTACATCTCGCTCGTCTACAATGGCACTGAAATTGAGGCACCCGAAACCTTTGATGACTTGCTCGATGAGGAATACAGCGGCCAGTTGATCGCACAGGATCCGGGTACCTCGACAACGGGTCGGGCCTTCCTGTTACACACAATTTATCACTACGGCGAAGACGACTATCTCGAATACTGGGAGGACCTGCAGGACAACGACGTTCAGGTACTCGGCTCGTGGGATGATGCCTACAACGCCTGGTGGGGCGGCGAAGCACCGATGGTCGTCTCGTACTCGACAGATCAGGTCTTTGCTGCACAGGACGATGCAAATCTCCAGCAACACCAGGTCGGATTTTTGAACGACCAGGCCTACGCCAATCCCGAAGGAATGGCTCTGTTTTCGGATGCACAGCGGCCCGACCTGGCTCGTGATTTCATGGAGTTTATTCTCCGGCCAGATGTCCAGGGTGAGATTGCAGAGCAAAACATCACCTTCCCGGCGACAGAAAACGCCGAGGTGTCTGACCTGTACAACGAACTCGCAAAGGTGCCAGAAGAACCGGTGACGTTCACCTACGAAGACCTGCAGGGATCACTTAGTGAGTGGATCGAAGACTGGGAGCGACAGTTCGCAACGAACTAAGCGAACTGACGGTCCTGACGCCCCGAGCCAGCCCACCGAACGCTCGATCCGCGACCGGGTCGAACGCCGAGCGCTTGCCATCTCTGCGGCGGCGACTGTCCTCTTGCTCGTCGGGATGTTCTACTATCCCGTCCTTACTGTCTTCAGAGAGGCAGTCATCGTCGATGGGCAGGCAACGATTGCAGTCTTTCTCGATATCCTTCGTGACCCCTTTTATTTCGGTGAGTTTGCCCGCCTCTTTGCGGGTGAGTCCCCGTTTGCAGTCGGAGCAGACCTTCTCTCCTCGGATCGTCGCCTCGGAATCGTCGGATTCACGGCCTATCAGGCGTTTCTCTCGACGCTCGCGAGTCTCGCACTCGGATTGCCACTGGCGTATCTCCTCGCCCGATATGACTTTTGGGGGCGGCGCACGCTTCGGTCGCTGACGATTCTTCCGTTCGTGTTGCCGTCGATCATGGTCGCCGTTGGATTCGTTGCGACCTTCGGCAAGGAGGGGACATTGAACACTGTCCTGGGGTGGGTTGGGCTCGGCCCAGTCGAGCTTATGTTCACACTCGAAGCGATCATCATCGCACACGCATTCTATAATGCGCCACTCGTGGCACGGATCGTTACCGCATCGTGGGAGTCAGTCGATGCCAGTGCAGTCGAGACGGCGCGAAGTCTCGGTGCAAGCCGATTCAGAGCCTTCCGTGATGTGGTTGCCCCACAGTTGTATCCCGCTATCTTGATGAGTGCGGCGCTGACGTTCGTATTTACCTTTGGAACCTTCCCGATTGTCCTCGCGCTCGGTGGCTTTTCGCTTGCGACAATCGAAGTGTTCGTCTTCCGACTGATCGACCGGTTCAATTATGCCGAGGCCGCAGCACTCGCGCTGATCGAACTCGCAATTTCGCTTACGATCCTCTATCTGTATCTACGATACGAAGCCAAACAGTCGACACAGGCCCGCGGTGTGCGACCACTCCCTCGCAAGCCGCTGCGACCACCGACCCGGTCGCTTCGTGAGTTGCTCCCACGGATCGGCCTCGGTGTCTACTCGGTCGTTGCGCTGCTCATTTTTGTTGCCCCCATCGCGAGCATGATTTATGCGAGTTTCACGGGTCCGACCGGGTTTACGCTGGACAACTACCAATTTCTGATCGACCGCCAGACCGAAGGTGCTGCCTTCCAGGTCCAGCCCTGGCCAGCGGTTCGTAACTCGCTCGTATTCGGCTTTGCATCACTGCTCGTTGCACTGCCGATGGGTGTGACTGTTGCCGTCTTGACAACCAGAAGATACCGCGGTCGAAAGCTCGTCGATGCGGTGACGATGGCACCGCTTGCTGTTTCGGGGATTATCGTCGGCCTGGGATTATTGCGAGGACTGGTGTTTGGGATCGAGCTCGGTGGGATACAGATTTTCGTCGGTGGTTCGCTTGCGATCATCGCCGCACACGCCGTTGCTGGCTATCCGTTCGTCGTGCGCACGGTCGTGCCCGGTCTCGAACAACTCGACCCGCGGCTGCTCGAATCTGCCCGCTCGCTTGGGGCCTCCCGCGTCCGCGCGCTGGTCGATATCGAACTCCCGCTGGTCTGGCCGGGTGTCGTCGCCGGCGCGGCGTTTGCCTTTGCAATCTCTATCGGTGAGTTCTCCTCGACTGTCATCCTCGCAGAGGGAACGAACGAGTACACGATGCCGGTCGCAATCGAACGGTTCATCGGCCGTCGGATCGGAGCAGCAACCGCGATGGGGACGATACTGCTCGTTGTGACGAGTTTTGCCTTTATTGTGATCGACCGAATCGGAGGTGAACACCGTGGCCTCTAGCATCGAACTCGATGGGGTGAGCAAACGCTACGGGGAGACGACTGCGCTCGAAGAGATCTCAATTACTGTTGAACCGGGCGAGTTTTTCACGCTTGTGGGCCCCTCCGGCTGTGGCAAGACGACGACGCTTCGGCTACTCGGCGGGTTCGAGTCACCGACGGATGGCACTGTCAGATTCGGGGGGGCCGACGTCTCCGGTATCCCGCCCGAAGACCGGGATGTTGGGGTTGTCTTCCAGAATTACGCGCTCTTTCCGCACATGAGCGTCGGCGAGAACATTGCGTACGGACTCAATTTCACGGAGCCACCGAACGGGAAGACGACTGACGAGCGCGTCCGCGAGTTGCTCGAACTGGTTGATCTCCCAGAGATGGAAGACCGCGACCCGACGGCGCTATCCGGTGGGCAAAAACAGCGCGTGGCGATGGCTCGCGCGCTCGCGCCCGGCCCGGACGTGCTCTTGCTCGACGAACCGATGAGCGCCCTCGATGCACAACTGCGCGAGCGGCTGCGCGTCCAGATCCGGACGATCCAGCAACAACTCGGAATTACGACAGTGTACGTGACCCACGATCAAGAGGAAGCACTCGCAATTTCAGACCGCGTGGCGGTCATTCACGAGGGCAACGTCGAACAGATCGACACACCACAGGAGATTTATTACCGGCCGGCGACCCGCTTCGTTGCCGACTTTATCGGCGATAACAACATTTTCACTGGTGAAGTCATCTCGAATGGGGAAAGCGTAACCGTCAACTGTCGCGGGCAGCAACTCACTGTCGCGCCAGATAACGGGAGGCCAGCCGTTGGCGACCAGATAACCTTCTGTCTTCGGCCCGAACACCTCGTCGTCGGGGAAAACGAAAACGGCCTGCATGCCACAGTCGAGAGTGCGGAGTTTCTCGGTGACCGGACACGGGTTCATCTCGACTGGGAAGAGATGAGTGTGCTCGCCAGAACCCGCGAAACACTCGACGGCGAGGTCGTCCTCGGATTCGATCCCGAAGATGCCCACGTCGTTTCGCATGAGTGAGCGAGAAGGTCATACTACCGGCTGTAATGACGCAAAGAAATCAGTGTCGAATCCGAATAATTCCCTGTTTGAACACCCGCTGGTTGGGGATAATGTGTTCTTCGCCGTCGGCTTCGATGTGTGTCACGAACATATCGACTTCCTGGACGATGCCGCGTCGCTCGCCGATCCGGACCTCGTCACCGATAGTATATGGCTCTGCAAGCAGGAGATAGATCCCAGCAGCGCCAGCAGCCAGGAAGTCTTTGAACGCAATCCCACCCAGAAAGACGATTCCAAAGGCATAGGCAGCGAGCAACACCAAAAGCGCCGTCGTTGCAACCCCAAGTTGAGCAAGTGCGATCAAGGCAGCAATATAAAAGATACTGTATTTGGCGAGATCACCGAGGATGGTTGCTTCAGGAAGTTTGACAGATCGGAGTCGGTCCTTGATAACGAGCTTTGCTTTGTCGCCTGCGATCAACCCGACGATAACCGCCAGGACGGCGATAAACAGCCGTGGCAAGTTGCGTGTTACCTGCGCCCAGAAGACCTCAAAATCGAGCAAACGAGCCACATTGAACGCCACGATGATCGTGATGATGTAGACAAACACTGCGAGCAATGTCGCAATAATTCCGCTCGTCGAGGTTCCAAAACGGCCGACACTTCGCTCGAAGGTCGTCCCCTCGACAGCGTTGTTTAGTCCAGTTCGTTCGAAAAGTGAGTGTGTCCACCGCCAGAGCAGATACGAAAGGACCGCACCAGTGACGAGAATGATGACAGCGACGGTGAAGGCTGCCTCTTCAGAGAAGAGACTCCGGATGAGAGTACCAACGTCTGGAATCATTCAGTATTCCTCCGGGTCAAGTTCGAGTATCAGTTCACCCGCCTTGAATGCACGGACCATTCCATCACTCTCGGAAAGGACGATGGCGGTCGCATTCGTATCGCGGGTGATTGCACCGGCAGCCATGTGTCGCGCGCCAAGCCCTTTTGGAATATCGACGCCCTCGGCAGCAGGTTCGAGATAACGGTATGCCGAGACGAGTTTACCGCCGTCCGAGATAACGAACGCGCCATCCAGTCGAGAGAATTCCTTTAACATGACGTTCACAATGGGATCACCCACATGTACGTGGGATTTCTCGAATGGGTTATATGAGAGCGGCCGGGACTTGTTCATCACCTTCCCGGCGTCGCCGACGACAAACAGCGCGCCGACTGGTTTTCCTTTCTGGCCTTTCTTTCCGAGTTCGATTGCAACTTCGAAGACATTCCGAACGACATCCGGGTCGGCTCTGGAGTTGACGAATAGATCGTACAGGCCCGTATAGCTGAACTGGTCGGACCGAACCCGAAGGATCGTATCGATCTCACTTTCCTCAAAAAGGGCAGTCAGACAGAGCACTTCGTCACCCTCCTCGATGAACTCGTGGTCGAGTGCGCCTTCGAGGCCAAACCGGACCCTGCCATCGAGGTCGTTGAACTGGAGTGGCAACGAGACGAACTGCTCGGCATCGACTGTATTCTCCGTTGCGACAACAATAGTCACTGTGCCGTCATCTTCGAACTGTTCGTAGGTTCCCGTATCCTGTGTAAACAGGAGTATCGCGTCGATTTCCTCGACGACACCGTCAAGCAACTCGCCCAGCCCACTCATTGGTGTATCAACTCGTGAGACCGGAAAAAAGGTTGTGGACTGTCTGCCCGCTGTCTTGCAGCCGTCATGTGTGTGGCATCTGCCCGTCAGACGACCGATTTATTGATTCTTTCGAAGAACGACAACATATCGAGTCAATGACCTGTGAACTCGCCGATCAAAGACAGCTTCGGTCGTCCAGCCCGCCTGTTTTGCGGGCTGTGTCCAGGGCCTGTCACCGACGATAACACATCGTGGGGCGACGCGTCGCGCCTCTCGCAGCGTCTCGCGGATCAACTCCGTGAGATTGCCCTCGATTTTCGACTGGCGACCATAGGGCGCATCGAAGACGACCGCATCGGCGGCCCCGTCGGTCAGTGGCAGCGAAGCCCCGTCACCACGGATCACCCCCCAGTCGACATCGAGCGCCGCGTCGAGATTCTCGCGAGTTCCCTCGACCATCTTCGCCTGAACATCGAGACCGATGATGTCCGCCCCGGTGAGGCCAGCTTCGATGAGAATCCCGCCCGTGCCACACATCGGATCGAGTACTGTTGCACCCGGACGAGCGCCAGCAATGTTGACGAGCGCTCGCGCGAGCATGGGGTCCATACTCCCTGGCTGGAAAAACGGCCGGTCAGTCGGTTTACGCTCACCAAACTGGCGGTCAGTCTCGGCGGCGAGCCAGCCGAGTGCACAGATGTCTCCCGAAAAGAGCGCCCGCAGTTCGTGGTCCGGGTTGTCGAGGTCGACAGTAAAGCCGCGTTCGACTAGTTCGGCACCCAGTTTGCGCTCTGCCCGCTGGGTATCGACGCCGGTTGTCGAGCGAACGTCTACGGCACGGACCGCAACAGTCCCCTCGCGAGAAATGGTGGCTGCCGAGAGCACGAGTTGTGCATCCTCGACGGTTGGCTCACCCCGACCGATCAACTCGCTTGCGCGATGTGTATACGCAAGACCTTCGAACCGGTCCGTGATCCCCCGTGCACTCGCCAGTCCCGGCCCAAGCACAGAGACCGCGCTTGCGGCGTGTTCAGCCTCGTAGGCCGCGAACTCGTCGTCCTGTCCTGCGAGTTCGAGAACGTACACGCCTACACTGATGGGCGAGCCAGTATGAACGTATCGATCCCTACATAAACCCATCCTATCATATCCCATATCATTTTGACGGCACTGTCCGGGTTGCGGACTCACGAACCTTTATAAATCTTAAATACATGCTTTAAATTGAGACATGGTAGATCCCAAGGAGACAATCAATATCGAAAACGTCGTTGCGTCGACGGGAATCGGGCAGGAGCTTGACCTTCAGAGTGTTGCGATGGATCTTGAGGGCGCGGATTACGACCCCGAGCAGTTCCCAGGGCTCGTATATCGGACACAGGAGCCCAAATCGGCAGCGCTTATCTTCCGGTCGGGCAAGATCGTCTGCACTGGTGCAAAAAGCACCGATGATGTACACCAGAGTCTGCGGATCGTCTTCGACAAACTTCGCGAGCTCAACATCCAGGTCGAGGACGAACCGGAAATTATCGTCCAGAATATCGTCACGTCTGCCGATCTCGGCCGTAACCTCAACCTGAATGCAATCGCAATCGGTCTTGGTCTCGAAAAGATCGAGTACGAGCCCGAACAGTTCCCCGGTCTCGTCTATCGACTCGAAGATCCTGATGTCGTGGCACTGCTGTTTGGCTCCGGAAAACTCGTCATCACTGGCGGGAAACAGCCCGACGATGCAAAAGAAGCAGTCGACAAGATCGTCACACGGCTCGAAGATCTGAGCCTCCTCGATTGAAATCGGTCAGTCTTTGTTCTGCGGAGGTGTGCCATCGCCGCCCCCAGTATTATAATGGGATGACACTATCCCGCAAATACTATACTCACGCGTTCACCGAAATCAATATGGACGATATCTGGAACGAGGATGGGGGACTCAAAGAAGAGTTCGCCACCTCGTTCGGGAAATGGGTTGCCCGAAACAGCGGAAGTTTGGACGAGGTGACGGATTCGGAGATCGTCTGCAAGTTCGAACAGCTGGGAGACCAGGTTGGGTTGACAATCGGTATTCACGCTTCAACGGGGCGAAAGCAACTCAAGCTCAAGACACTCCGTGAAGAAATCGAACTGCGGATGGTCACAAAGTACAAGATTGGAGAAGACCGGCTGGTTTTGCAGACCGGACGCGGAAGCCGTCGGTTCATTCTCGACGTCCCAAGCGAAGAGTGGACGATCAAGAAACGCCCGGTTTGAACGCGGACAGTCACCATCCGGTTTCGTCATCCAACCGCAGCGGCTGGCTCACTCTTCGATTGGCTCGTGGCGCACGTGATAGCCGTCTTCAGTGACTGTAATCTCATCGACAGCGTATAACCGAAGCTGTTGTTCCTGACTCGTCATGACGGGGAAATCGTAGTGGTCCGCTTCGTAATCAGGAGTGTCGCCATCCGCTGCCCGTTCTGTCACGAACTCCCGGTGGTTGTCGAGTCGGGTTTCGAGGATATCCTGTGAGAGCTGTGGAACATCCTCGGCCTGCCGTTCGAACCGGTCGAGAAATGCCGGGTCTCGTTCGTAGCCGACAGAGTTTCGGCCAGCGACCATCGCGGCGAGAGTTGTCGTTCCGGTCCCCCAGAAGGGATCGAGAACTGTGTCACCATACACCGAGAACATCGAACAGAGCCGGTACGGTATCTCGAAGGGGAAGGCACCGGCCCGGTCCCGGAGTTCGTCGTCGGGCAGTTCTTGCATCCGGCCGCGGATATCGGTCCAGACGTCGGTAAACCAGCGGTTGCGCTCCTCCCAGAAGTAGGCTGCCTCGTAACGCCTGTCCGCGCCGGGTTCGAACTCCCGGCGCTGGCCGTTGCGAAAGACCAGAATGTACTCGTGTTCGAGCGTGACGTACGCACTCGGCGGTAACATCCCCGAGCCCATGAACTTCGCCGCGCTGTTTGCTGGTTTGTGCCAGAGAATATCGGGAAGTGGGTCGAATCCACGGTGTTCGAACGCCTCGGTGATGCGGGCGTGGTTCGGATAGACACGAAAGCGCCCGTTTGCCGTTCGCGTGGCGTCACCGATGTTGATACAGGCAATCCCACCGGGAGCGAGCACGCGTGCAACTTCGTCCCAGACAGCATCGAGGACACCGTGCATCGCCTCGAAGGCAGCCTCCCCCTTGTCGGCTGCCAGGAAATCACCGACTTCGGGGGCGAGTTGCTCGAAGAGGTCGTCCCACATTTCGACCATCGGATATGGCGGGGACGTAACGACGAGATCGATACTGTCTGTTTCGACCGCCGAGAGGTCGCGGGCATCCGCCGCATGAACGGCGTGAGTTGTTTCGAACGCGTCACCGTCTGCCGAAGTCGTCGACTCGGCCTGCTGCTCGTCGTCCATACTCACTCGATCAGTCGTTCGATCTCGGTGACCAAAATATCACTCGCGCCGACCGATTTGAGATCCGAGATTGCCTCGAACACCTTCTCCTCGGCAACGACGGCGTGCACTGCGACCTGGTCAGTACCAGCAATATCCATCACCGTTGGTCCGCCCATCCCCGGCAGAACATCCTTGATCTCATCGAGTCGGTCTTCGGGTGCGTTGAGCATCAGATAGCGCTTATCTTCCGCGTCGAGCACCGAGCTAAGCGCCGTTGCAACCTGTTCGACTTTCGGGTCATCGGCAACTTCTTCTCGCGCGAACAGCCGAACCGACGAGTCGAGAATCTCTTCGGTTTCTTCGAGGCGGTTCATCCGCAGTGTGGTGCCTGTCGAGGTGATATCGACGATCCCATCCGCCATATCGACGTGTGGGGTGAGTTCGGTCGCGCCCGAAACCTCGGTGATATCCACATCGACACCTTGTTTGTCGGCGTACTCACGGGTGATCGAGGGAAACTCCGTGGCAATGGTTCCGCCAGCGAGATCTTCGATTGAAGAAACCTCGTCTTCCTCGGGGGCAGCGAGGACGATCCGGCAGTGGCCATAGCCTAAATCGAGCAACTCGACCAGATCGGTCTCGGATTCCTGCTCCTGGTCGTAGCCGGTGATCCCGAGATCCGCCGCACCATCAGCGACGTACTCGGGAATATCGGCAGTTCGAGCGAAAAGCACTGTCACATCCGGATCGACAGTATCGGCATACAGTTTCCGGTCAGCACCATCGACGAGGTGTAACCCAGCCCGTTCGAGGAGATCAAGCGTCGGCTCGTGAAGACGGCCCTTGTTGGGCACAGCAATACGCATATCTTTTGCGTTTCATGCGCTCGGTCAATTGTTTTTCGACCCACACTCCTTTCGAGATACAAAGGCTCTTTTTTCGCCAATTCGAACGCACAGTCAAATGGACGATTCTAGTGGTCCCATTACCTGTCCGTCCTGCGGAGAGTCACTGGAGCCTTCCGACCACTTCTGTCCGAGTTGTGGCACGCGCAACGAACGCTCTGAATCCCCACCACCGGGTGTGTCACGCCGGTCGAACACAACGACTGACCCGTGGGACGACAGCACCGAGCAGGTCGAAAACGGCGGCTGGGAACACAGAGATGAGTGGGGGACCGAAGAAACTGACGAGTGGAGCAGCGATTCCCGACGCCACCACGACAGAGACCGTCACGACGAAACCACCCCTGGTGCGCCGGGAGCTATGGACGGAGAAGAATCACCGCTCAGGACAACCGGTGTTGCTGTCGGTCTGGGTGTCCTCGGAATGGTTTTGCTCGTCGTTGGAACAATCCTTGCGGCAATTGTACTCTCGCCGTTCGGACTTCCCGAGACGGCGTTTCTCGTTGTCGGAACCTCTGTCGGCCAGTTACTCGGATTCGCCGGGCTTGGTCTGTGGTACCTGCGTCGTCGTGGATATAGCTGGGCAGATATCAAATCGTATCTCGGAGTTCGCGTGCCGACACTCCGAGAGGTTGGTTTCATCGTCGGTGGCTATTTCGCAATCATCGGCTCACTCATCGTCATCTCGATTATCGCAGCGCTTTTCCTGCCAGAGCCAGCCGAAAACCAGGGCGCACAGGCTGCTGCAGAGAACCCCGAGATCATCCCCGCGATGATTCTGATGATGCTGTTGATCGTCGGCCCCTGTGAAGAACTGCTGTATCGGGGTGTTGTCCAGAACCGCCTGCGCGAGAACCTGCCGATGATCCCGTCGATTGTAATCGCCTCGGCTATTTTCGCTGCCGTCCACGTCGTTGCACTCGCTGGCGATCCAACCGGTATTCTCGTCACCATCCTGATTCTCTTTTTCCCTGGGATGGTTTTTGGATTTATTTACGAGTACACCGGAAATCTGGTCGTACCGGCGCTATTGCACGGGATTCACAATTCGATCCTGCTGACGATGCTATTTTTCGCTCCGGAGGATATAGAGGAGGCAATGATCGTGTTCGAACTGATCGGGACGCTTCTTTGAGTGCCGGCCGAGGCCACTGCAAACACAGAATTAAGACCGTCCAGTGTGGCACACTCCATATGAGCACACTCGCAGTGACGGGCGGACGGATTCTCAGGCCGGATATGACAGTCGAGTACGCCGACGTACTCGTCGACACCGAGACAGGAACCATCGAAACGGTCAGCGACCCCGGCGAAGTGAGCGGCGACCGGGAACTGGATGCCTCGGAAGGGTTCGTCATCCCGGGGCTGGTCAACGCACATACACACGTTGCGATGACGCTTTTGCGCGGGCACGCGGACGACAAACCCCTCGATGCGTGGCTGCAAGAGGACATCTGGCCGGTCGAGGCAGAACTCCAGGCCGAGGATATCCGCGCCGGGACAGCACTTGGAATCGCCGAGATGATCCGCTCGGGGACGACCGCCTTTGCGGACATGTACTTTTTCATGCCCGAAGTCGCCAACGTCGTCGAGACAGCGGGTGTTCGCGCCCGGCTGGGACACGGCTGTATCACGGTCGGGAAAGACGAGGCGGCCGCACACGAGGACTTCGAACACGGGCTCGAATTCGCCAAGGAATACGACGACACCGCAGACGGGCGGATCAAGACGATGTTTACCCCCCACAGTCTGACGACCGTCGACGAAGAATTTTACCGCGAGTACGTGCCCGTCGCTCGCGAAGAGGGTCTTCCGATTCATTTCCACGCCAACGAAACGAAACAGGAAGTCGACCCACTCGTTGAGGAGTATGGCGAACGCCCACTCGAATACGCAGCTGGCCTCGATTTGCTCGCGTCGGATTCGTTTATTGCCCATGGCGTCCACGTCGACGAGCACGAAATCGACCTTCTCGCCGACCGCGAGACTGCCGTAATCCACTGTCCGGCATCGAATATGAAACTCGCAAGCGGGATGGCCCCAGTCCAGGCAATGCTCGATGCTGGCGTACCGGTTGGGCTTGGCACCGACGGCGCGGCCTCGAACAACGATCTGGATATGTTCGACGAGATGCGCGACGCCGCAATGATCGGGAAACTCGCTGCCGACGATGCCAGTGCCGTTGCTGCACCGTCAGTTGTGGAGATGGCGACCGCTGGTGGTGCGGCCGCGCTTGGCTTTGACAGCGGACGGATCGAAGCCGGAGCGAACGCTGATCTTGCCGTGGTCGATCTGACTAGTGAGCATCTGACCCCACAGCACGACCTCGTGAGTCACCTGGCGTATGCAACACGGGGTAGCGACGTGCGGCATACGGTCTGTGATGGCGCGGTGTTGCTGCAAGACAGAGAGCTACAGACGCTCGATCTCGATGCAGTGATCGAGGAGGCAAGCGAACGCGCACAGGAACTGCTTGCACGCGCAGAGTCTGATTCATAGCTTGGGTCGAGAAGCAAACGGCAAGAATACGTTATAAACAGTGTAACCTATTCTAAAGCAAGAGTTGCTATCGGAGATCAAGAGTCGAACAAAATAAACTGTCAAGGGGGTTTAAGACACTCTTTCGGCAAGTAAGAGTAGAATGCGAACAAAGACACTGCTACTTGTCGTTGCACTCACAATCGGTGCAACAGCCCTAGCCACCGGGACAGTCACCGCGGCTGATGACGGCGACATGTCGGTCGATGTCAGCCAGGCCGACGATGGGACTGCAACGGTAACCGTCACAGCAAACGACAGCGCAGTTGCGAATGCAACAATGACAGTCGAGGCAGTCGATAACGAGACCCACGCAGGCGAAGGCACTCACACGACCGACGAAAATGGCACGGTCGGATTGCCTGCGCCAGAGGAGAACGTCACGATTGCAGTAACTGCCGAGACCGACAACCAGACCGCTTCGACCGAAGCGACGCTCACAGTCGTTGACGAAAGCGAAGACGACGAAGAGACCGAAGACAATTTCGGTCAAAGCGTCTCCTCGTTCATCAATAACGTCATCAGCGACAACGACACGGAGGAACCGATGGGGCATATCGTCTCCAGTTTTGTCCACGGAAACAACCCAGCAGCCAATACGATCCCAGGCCATGCTGGCCCACCGGACCACGCTGGTCCTGACAACGCCGGCCCACCAGGAAATGAGACTGGACAGCCGGATGACGCCGGCCCAGACGGTGACACCGGACCACCAGAGAATGAAACTGGACAGCCAGATGATGTCGGCCCAGACGGTGACACTGGTCCACCAGAGAATGAAACTGGACAGCCAGACGATAGAGGGGACGAAGCCGGACCACCGGACGATACTGGTCCCGGTGCTGATACTGGCGACGAAACTGAAACGAGTGGCGACGATGAAAGTGACGAAACCAGCGACGAGGACGACACTGGGCCACCAGCACACGCAGGTAACGACGACAGCGATGACGACGACGGCGATGACGATGATAGCGCAGAGGATGACGACGGCGACGATGACGCAGGTGGTCAGGGACCGCCTGACGGTGCCGGTCCGTAACGCAGTCTTCGTATTTTACTCTCCGCTTGGGTGATCGTCAGGACGACCGAGCTTTACGTATACGTAGTATGAGTACGCAAACGTCCCGATAGCGATGAGGCCGGCACCGCCTGCCAGCACAAAAATCGGGGCCTCGCCGAGGTCAGTGACGAGGAGATCAACGAGTGAGATAACGAGCACAACTGCGCCGAGAACACCAAACAGGAGACTGCCAAGAGCGTGTGTTCGATGCCAGACTGACTCACTCGATAGTGTCCACGGCGTTCGAATGCCGACAAACCAGTTTGGCTCGGCGACGGCAAGCAGCAGACTCACGTACAGAAAGACGAATCCGATGAATCCAGTTATCGCAGGTGTCACGGCAACGTCGTAGCCGAGATTGGTCGCAAGGACAACCCCGTGGATGAGCGTGAGAAAGCCGATAATCAAGAGGACGAATCCGTTGTAGTGGCCACGGAAATCCGCAAAATTCGATTCGAGCGGATCGGTCCGGGGGAGCAACTCGAAGAGGCCCAATAATGCTGCAGCGACGAGCGGAAGCATGAACGCCCCGAGCGCACGGGAGGCAAACCCATCGGGAGAGCCACCGGCGTCCCACCGGACGATCATCTCCTCGGGGAGTGAGGGCCACGCGAGTGCGCTTGCAGCCAGTGCAGCTCCGACGAGAGTGCCACCCCCAATGATGGTCGTCCGTGTCGAGACCTGGGTGAGGTCGCGTACCGAAATGTTGGACATGTGTTTCGTTACGGCATGAGTCCTTTCAGTGTTGACGACCTGTCTCGGTCCCAGAAACAGAGACACTTTCGGCGACCGGCATGCTTCGGTACTGTTTTCCCGGCGCTGACCTATGTCTCGTGCATGACTGCATCCATCAGTGAACAACTTCCGGCCGACGAACTCCGGGAGGATGGCCAGCGAAAAATGGAATGGGCACGCCAGCACATGCCCATTCTCGATGCACTCCGTGAGGAGTTCGAACAGTCCCAGCCCTTTGCAGGCGAGCGAATCGGCATGGCAATGCACGTCGAAGCAAAGACCGCGGTTCTCGCGGAGGTACTCGCAGCAGGTGGTGCTGAAGTAGCGATCACCGGCTGTAACCCACTGTCGACACACGACGACGTCAGCGTTGCACTCGATGCCGTCGATGGCGTCACCTCCTATGCCAAACGCGGCGTCGACGAAGACGAATACTACGAGGCGATGGAGGCGGTGATTAGCCACGAGCCGACGATCACCGTCGACGACGGCGGTGACCTCGTCTTTGCCATTCACGAGGAGTATCCGGAACTGATCGACAGCATCATCGGCGGCTGTGAGGAGACGACAACCGGTGTCCACCGTCTCCGGTCGATGGCAGCAGACGATGCGCTCGATTACCCGATGTTTGCCGTCAACGACACGCCGATGAAACGCTTATTCGATAACATCCACGGCACCGGCGAATCCTCGCTTGCCTCGATTGCGATGACGACGAATCTCTCCTGGGCAGGCAAAACAGTCGTCGTTGCTGGCTTTGGCTACTGTGGCAAAGGTGTTGCCCGAAAGGCCGCCGGCCAGAACGCAAACGTAATCGTCACCGAAATCGACCCGCGGCGGGCACTCGAAGCGTACATGGAAGGCTACGAAGTCCTGCCGATGACCGATGCCGCAAGCGAAGGCGACATCTTCATCACCACGACGGGCAATCGCGATATCATCGTCGAGGAACACTTCGAAAATATGCACGATGGCGTGGTGCTTGCGAACGCGGGACACTTCGATGTCGAGATCGACCTCGAAACACTCGAATCCAAAGCAGTCGACACCTACGAAGCCCGTGAGGGAATGCAAGCCTACGAACTCGAAGACGGACGGCGGATTCACGTCCTCGCCGAAGGACGACTGGTCAATCTCGCAACACCAGTCTCGCTCGGCCATCCCATCGAAGTGATGGACCAAAGCTTCGGTGTGCAGGCAGTCTGTGTCCGCGAGCTAATCGAAAACGGTTCGGAATACGACGCGGGCGTCCACGAGGTGCCTGACGGACTCGACCGGGAGGTGGCGGAAATTAAGCTCTCGGCCGAAGGTGTCGATATCGACGATCTAAGTGACGAACAACAGGAGTATATGAGTAGCTGGCAGCACGGAACCTAATTTGGGCCGCGACCGAGCCGACTTATTTATTATTTGGTACGTCCGTAGAAACCAACATGGAGGGCGGATCAACAGCCTACGCCTGCAAGCGGTGCGGGGAAGAGTTTCCCCCAACATCGATGCACACAAAGATTGTGCGTCGAGATTTCGTGGAAGTACCACGGCCAGCAACCATCGAGCGCCTCTGTGAGGGGTGCTGGAAAGTATATATCGAGGAGTTTCTCGACGCACGGCTCGCTACGTACGATAGCAAGTGAAGTTAAAAAAATCCGTGCCGCACCGTTTTTACTCTCTGTTCACCCGTCGATTTCGATTTCTTCTTCTCCGCCACTCTCATCTTCAACATCCTCTAGATCAGGCGCGTCAGCAGCCTCATCTGGCAACGTGATGTCGACTGAGACGTAATCGAAAGAAATCGTCTCATCGATGGTCGCGTCAGCAGTCTGTCCATCCTGTTCAACACTCGACTCGGTCGTCTGTTCGACCTGCACCGGTCGGTCTGACTCCTGGGAGATCCAGAGGGTCATCGAGATGTCGTCAAACGAAAAGCCATCTTGTGCCTCTGCACCGAAGAAGTGCTCTTCCATTGCTGATTCGTCCACATCAACACTCAGGACGTAGACATCTTCACCGTCGTGTTCCGTCTCACCTTCAAGGGTGGCGTCAGCGTTCTCCATGAACACAGTCAGCTCGTTTGTGACATCAAGTGCCTCGAACTGCTCGTCGAAGTTTTCAGAGACATCTTGTTTCACCCACTCGGATCCATACTGCTGTTCGTTCTGATCGCTGCCCGTATACAGCGTGTCATTCAGCAGGTAGCCGCTACTCTCGGCCGTACCAAGCTGTGACGTCTGTGTGGAGTCGAACTCGATTTCCTGTGCGTCTCTATCGATAGCAGCATCTTGCTCCTGCTGTTGTTCGACTTCTTGACCATCTTGAGACTGTACCTGGTCAGTTGTCTGTGAAACCTCGAACTCCTCGAGAGCTTCAAGCTCTGTCACTGCGTTAGCGCGAAGGTCGTCAGCGGAGACATCCGCATCTACCGGATCGAGATCCGCAAACTCATCACCGGCATCACCCCCATCGCCATTTGTCCCATCAGCATCGCCATCGTCGGACTCGTCGGCCGCAGGGTCCTCTTCACCGTTCGTGTCATTTATCTCATCAGCACCGTTGTCATCGGAGTCACCGAGTCCGAGACAGCCTGCCGTCAGTACGAGCACCAGAACTGCAAGCAACGCCGTCTGCTTGCGCGTTCCGGGCCAGTTCAGCATACCCATACAGGCCCATATTGGATCAGGACGAATAAGCGCTTTCATGTCGTTCTTTTCGGACAGTTTGTCAAAATACAGCTCATTTGGCCATAAATTTAAAATACACTCGGAATATTTGCGGACAAATTGAATGGGTGTTTTCCACTCTGCGGGAGCCGTCGCGTTCTCATTCTCGATAATATAATTGTAAGATATCTTTTTAGTATATTACTACTATATTCAGGTAAGAATGCAACGGCGACAGTTCTGTAAAGCAGCAGCCACAGGAATTATTGGCACAGTTGCATTCGGTACCGGAACGGGAACGGTAGCGGGTGCACGCCAGCAGGGGGTTATCAGTACGCGAGATCACTTCGAGTATCCATACTGGGGAGACGAGCCACAGCTAACAGATGAGAACACGGAAACAAACTACGAAACGTCGGACGTTCCCGGATACGATACCGACAGCACAGATGAGCTGGTTGTTGCCGTGCACGGTTACAATGTCGGCGAAGACGATGCTGTCGGATTTTCCGAAGACACCACAGACGCTATCGCTGCGGATGGGTATGAGGTGCCAGTCTCGGGTTACTCCTGGGACTCTGATCCGTGGTTGACAGACTGGTGGCGGGCAAACCAGGTCGCAGAAAAAAACGGCCCAAAGCTTGCAAACTTTATCCGAAACTGCAACGAAGTTCGCCCCAGTTTGGAGATTCGGCTCGTTGGCCACTCTCTCGGCTCACGAATCATCCTCGAAGCTTTACAGACACTCGAAGACCGCAAATGGGATGGGAGCGTCGAGTCCGTTGCGTTGCTTGGAGCGGCCGTCAGCGACGATGCCCCAGAGACATATGCAGACGCTATCGAAAACCGGGCTGGGCGTATCGATAACTTTCACAGCGACCAAGACGATGTGCTGTGGTTCGCCTACGGAGCTGCGGAGTTTGGAACAGCACTCGGACTGTACGGAGCAGTGGGTGAGACACCGACGAATTACACCGATCACGAAGTAAACGAGGTTCCTAACCACTTCGCGTATAATACCGACGCCGATGGCTGTATCCCGGCAGTCATCGAAACGTGGCAGTGAATCCGGCGGTGAATCACTGTGTCATGTGGTGAAACCACATGGCCAGAGAGTTATGGTCTAAGGGACAGAAAGATGGAATATGCAGCGACGAACATTTCTACAGGTCGGAGCCGGTGCAGTCGGTGCGTCTTCGTTTCTTGGAACGGGTGCTGGCAGGCGAGTGACACAGGAGACGTTCGAGCCGCTTGGAAGCATCGATATTTCGGGGGCTGCGGATGCAGCAGTACACCACGATAACGAAATCGTATACGTGGCTGGCGAGGATGGGTTCGGGGTCGTCGATATCACAGACCCGGATGACCCGACGCTTATTGCCCAACGGCGTGAGATTGGCCCAGAGAACGGTGACACACTCCAGTTGGTCTGGGATCTCTGGCCCTGGAATGATCGACTGGTCGTCGGTGGTCCCGCAATGTTCGATCAAAACAGTGCCTTCGGGTTTGCACTGTTCGATATTAGCGAGCCAGCAGAGCCAGAGCAGGTTGCGTTTTTCGAAACGGCAGATGGCAGTGCTGGAGACCACCACATCCACAACACGTACTTCGAGGATGGAGTCGTCTATCTCACGGGAAGTGGACTTCCCGACCAGCCGCTCGTGATCGTCGATGTCAGCGACGACGACCCGGTCGAACTCAATCGCTGGTCGGTTACCGATCACGAACCGGGCTATCTGGATGTGCCAGTCAACATGCGTGTCATTCACGACATGTACGTTCAGGACGAGATTGCATACATCGCCTATTGGGACGCTGGTACCTGGATCGTCGATGTTAGCGATCCAGAAGACCCCACTGTTCTCTCCCACGTCGGTGACTACGAGCTTTCGGAACTACGGGAATTCGACTGGGACGAAGGAAATATTGAGGCCCTGATCCCGCCAGGAAACGCTCATTACGCACAGGTAAACGAAGATGGAACGATTCTCGTCGTCGGCGAGGAAGCCTGGGAAGTCGTCGATGACGGGGAGCGTCGCGGCGGCCCCGGTGGAGTCGATCTGTACAACGTAAGCGACGAGACCGACCCCAGCCACCTTGCACGGATCGACGCCCCCGATTCCTTCGATCAGACACAGGAGGGCTGGTTTACCAGCGCACACAACTGTGATATCGTCGGTGATCGCCTCTACACCTCGTGGTATTTCGGTGGTGTCCGAATCCACGATATCAGCGACCCAGAGGACCCAGAAGAGATTGCCTGGTGGCGAAAGCCACGCGAAACGAGTTTCTGGACCGCACAAGCGGCGGGAGATGTCTTCGTTGCATCGAGTGCCAATGTACGTGAGAAGTTAGGAAGCGACGACCTCAATGAAACTCGGGAGGCGCTCTATGTCTTTCCGGACAGAGCAGGCAAACAGCAAGACCCGCCCTCGCTGACTGACCGGCCAACCGATGTTTTCGGCCCCGATGACGGCGGTTCAGATGACTCGCACAACGGTGGTGAAACGAATGAGACAGACGGCGAGATAGCTGATGAACAAGCAGACGACGATGAGACGGCAGATTCATTCGGCCCCGGGTTCGGTGTGCTCGGAGCGGTTGCGGGAGTTGGCGGGGCCTCGTACGTGCTCTCGCGTCGACGAGATGAGTAAGTGGGACAGCCGAGTTTAAGTCCGTCGCCGGGTGATTACGGATAGATGTCGAACGCGAAAGGCGACCGCCGAGAGCGAGAACTCGTCAACAAACTCGATGAGGCAGGCTTTGCAGTCATGCGTGCGCCCGCAAGCGGCAGCGCAACCGAGCGGGAACTGCCGGATGTCCTCGCGGGCAATGGCGAGGACTTCTATGCAATCGAAGCGAAATCCTCCGCAGGCGATCCGATCTATCTCGATGGTGAGGAAGTGTACGCACTGGTGTATTTTTCCCGAAGCTTCGGTGCGAACCCCCGCGTTGGCGTCCGGTTCGATCGGGAAGACTGGTACTTTTTCCACCCCGATGATCTCTACCAGACCGACGGCGGAAACTACCGGGTCAAAAAAGAGACGGCACTTGCCGATGGGGTGGACTTTGCAGAACTAACTGGTCACTCGGAGAAAGTCACATTGGACAGTATCGGAAGGGACGAGGAAGAAAAATCGGAGAGTGAGAAAGACATTCGGCGAGTTCTCGAAGCAATCGAACGTGGTGACCTCTCGGTCGACGACGGCGTCGAAATGTTGTAATTATTGCAGCCGCGAGTGTGGGAACGAATACTGGGTTGGATTCGGCGTACCTGCCTGCGTTAGATAGACGACTTCGACGACCAAATCATCGTCTGGGTATCCTTTGTTCGTCGAATATTCGGCGACTGTTTGTCCGGTTGTCGGCACAGAAACCTCATCTGCGCGTCTGTCAGTAACACGGAGGACCATCACCTTGTCGCCAGTGTTGCGGTCTTCGAGAATCTCTCCGGGTTCGTAGTCACAGAACGAACAAAGCGCCGGGTTGCGGTCATCAAATTCGACGACCGTGTCGGTACCACAGACGACACAGTCGGCCCAGCGCCGTCCCGGCGGCGGGACGCGCCCGAGTGTAATCTCGATGGCGACACGCCGGAGGTGTTTACAGAGTTGTCCACGGTACTTGTGATCAGGGCACGTACACTCTCGATTTGCCAGATCGACAATGTAGGTGAACTCGCTCGTGCTGTCGACGGCGTATTCGGTCCCCAGTGGACGGACTGCCATCTCTTCGAGCCACGCCCGTCGCCCTCGGTCCGAAAGCGACTGTGGGTCTGGTGCGAGTGCACTCCGTTGTGTCTGTGTACTGGTCATGTGAGTCTC